>ENA-OUOG01004352-OUOG01004352.1-marine-metagenome-genome-assembly--contig:-NODE-4352-length-12276-cov-2.920485_pt1 | contig 12276 bp, 10 predicted proteins | sample MGYA00248635_ERZ508505 | MGnify/ENA primary metagenome ERZ508505 (study PRJEB26176, sample SAMN06267871) | marine metagenome | isolation source: Saanich Inlet, British Columbia, Canada | place: Pacific...
TATTCTTTATGCTGAAATTTTCATCGGTTAAACCAGTGTCTAATCGGAGCGTTATGTCTTTAGGTGAAGAAAATTTTTCACTGTTAAGATAAATTTCATAAAGTCTACCATTCCAGACATACAATTTTTCATCAGAAATTTGAATTTCTTGCTTCTGCCAATCCGCCATAAACATGTATGAAGATGCATCACGTAGAGCGAAACCTTCCCTTTGAGGTAAAGTGTCTGCAAAAATTAGATGATTGTTTTTGATATCGTAAACAGCAATGAAGAAATTCGATTTTTTCTGTGTAGATCTGTTTCCAAAACGATCTGCATAAGTATAGACAAGCCAGCGTGCATCTAGAATTTGTATTGTTAACCTATATTCTCGATCGCGTTTAGGGACTTGCAACTTACCATGGGAATATTGAGATAATATATTACCGGTTTTATCCTTCCCGTATTCAATGCGTACGTTTTTATTATTTTTCAAAAGCTCATCCATAAAAATATAAATTACCTTTGTAAAAAAAGAAACATTATGCTGAACTTTGAATTATACAACCCTGTAAACTATGTTTTTGGGAAAGGACAAATAGAAAAATTAGCCGGTTTAGTACCTGCAAATGCTAAAATATTAATTGCTTATGGTGGTGGTAGTATTTTTAAAAACGGTATTCACGCACAAGTAATAGAAGCTTTAAAAGGTTTTACGGTTATAGAATTTGGTGGTATAGAACCAAACCCACGTTTTGAAACCCTTATGAAAGCGGTTGAAATTATTAAAAAAGAAAACATAACCTTTATACTTGCTGTTGGTGGAGGTAGTGTAATAGATGGTGTGAAATTTATTTCGGGAGCAACCAACTTTGAAGGCGATGCCATTGAAATTTTAAGAAAACGCATTTTATTTAAAGACAGTAGTAAAACCATTACATTTGGAACAGTTTTAACCTTACCTGCAACAGGTTCTGAGATGAACTCTGGAGCTGTAGTATCTATTGATGCAACGCAAGAAAAATTGACTTTAGGTGGAAGTGCTTTGTTTCCAAAGTTTTCTATTTGCGACCCAACCGTTATTGCTTCTTTGCCGCTGAGACAACTACAAAACGGAGTTGTTGATGCTTTTACGCATGTTTTAGAGCAATACATTACCTACCCACACGACGCTCTTTTACAAGACCGCATTGCCGAAAGCATTTTGCAAACGCTTATAGAAATTGGACCAAGTGTTGTAGAAAATCCAACCGATTATAAACTAGCTTCTAATTTTATGTGGTGCTGTACTATGGCACTTAATGGTTTAATTCAAAAAGGTGTTCCGTCTGACTGGGCTACGCACATGATTGGACACGAACTTACAGCACTTTACGAAATAGACCACGCACGTACATTAGCAATAATTGGTCCTAACGTGTACCGAACTATGTTTGAAGCCAAGAAAGAAAAACTTTCTCAATACGCTACTCGTGTTTGGAATGTAACCGAAGGTACTTTAGAAGATAAAGCTACTGCTGGTATAGAAAAAACAGTTGCTTTTTTAAAGCAAATGGGCATGCCAACCACCATAAGCGAATGTGTAGAAGAACCTTTAGACACGCCTGCTGTTGTAGTAGAACGCTTTAAAGAACGAGGTTGGTTAGCAATGGGAGAAAAACAAAACATTACACCTGATTTAGTTAAAAAAATAGTTGAAATGAGTGCTTAATGCATTTTAACATATAGAACTTAAAAAGAAGTCGCATTTAATCTGCGACTTCTTTTTGTTTATAAACTTACTCTTTAATTCGTTTGGCTTGCGTTCTAAGGTATTGTATAAAACCCAGACCCTGAAAATCGTAAGTAGTACCAGATGCTAAATGAAACAACCGAATGCGAGAATCGTTTAAAACACTTAAACTAAACTGCTCCACTTCGCCATTTGCATATTGTAAATTTAAACGTTTAACCGTATTGTTGCCATTCAAATGCTGTACGGTATAATTCCCCTGAAAGTCCCAAAAAATATTATTTATATTGCCGATATTTACATCAACCGAAGATTGAAACATTTGGTTATTGGGTAAAAATCGCAAGTAGTTTTCTTGGTCAAAAAGATTAGGTACTCCTGCATTACTGGTAAATACTTTTTCCCAAACAGTATATTCTTGTAAAAAATACGTTAGGTTATCAAAAAACACAAAATCATAATCAAATTGGTTGCGTTGGTAGCCCAAAAATGTATAACTTACATTTTCATAAGCGTTATATACTCTTATTTCGTTTGCACTTACTTGTGTTACCGCTAATTGATAGGTGCCATATACATTATGGTTAACAACTATACTATTTGAAGCATAATTATAGTAACCAACTGGAATACCCAAACCGTTGCCCGTAACGCCAAAACCCGCTAAGTTGTTATTGGCATAAAGTGTTCCGTTTGTAAAAGAAACGGTAAACGCACGAGATAAAAACGGCACATCGCCACTACCTGTTGTTGCATTATAATCTATATACCACAAGTCGTAACCTTCCATTAATTGAGGTAAAGAAATTCCGTTTGGGCCTAGGTAATTAGGATCGTCATAGTAGTTTTCTACTGTACAAGACGAGAACAAAAAAACACTTAAAAGTGATACTAAATAAAGATATTTTGCTTTCATAACTACTAATTTTAAAAATTATAGTAGAGTATATTCAATTTGTATGCCATTTTTTAAAACACAATAGATTGTTGCTTTTTGTATATCCCTTTAAAAAGAGTATTTTTGGAGTTATAAAAAACATTTTTTAATGAAAACGGATATTAAATTTGCTGTAATTGGTGGAGGAAGCTGGGCAACTGCAATAGTTAAAATGTTATGCGAAAATCAAACTAAAATAGCTTGGTTTATGCGTAATACAAGTGCTATAGAGCATATTACAGAACAGTTTCACAACCCCAATTACCTTAGTTCTGTTGAGTTTGACATAGATCAATTGCAGCTAACCAATAATATAAACGAAGCTGTAGCCGCCGCAGATTATATTATTTTTGCTATTCCATCTGCTTTTTTAAGTGCCGAACTAGAAAAGCTAACCGTTTCATTAAACGATAAGGTTGTTTTTTCGGCCATAAAAGGTATTGTTCCCGAAACGAGTTTAATTGTAGGCGAACATTTTCACAATCAATACAACATACCTTACGATAATATTGGTGTTTTAACAGGTCCTTGCCATGCCGAAGAGGTGGCGCTGGAACGTCTTTCTTATTTAACCATTGCTTGTAGTGATGTTGAAAAAGCCAAAATAGTGGCTAAAAACCTAAGTTGTACATATATAAAAGCCAAAACATCAGATGATATAATTGGTACCGAATATGCAGCCGTTTTAAAAAATATTTATTCTATAGCCGCAGGTATAGCTCATGGTTTAGGTTATGGCGACAACTTTCAGGCGGTCCTTATGAGTAACGGAATACGCGAAATGAAACGCTTTATAAAGCAAGTACATCGTATGAAACGAAACATTAATAATTCGGCTTATCTGGGCGATTTATTAGTAACGGGCTATTCTGTTTTTTCTCGTAACCGAATGTTTGGAAACATGATAGGTAAAGGCTATACGGTAAAAAGTGCTATGCTAGAAATGAGCATGGTTGCCGAAGGGTATTATGCGGCAAAAAGTGCATATAAATTAAACCAAAACCAAGGTGCTAAAACACCTATTATAGATGCTGTTTATAGTATTTTATACGAAAACAAAGATCCTAAAAAAGTATTTAAAAAATTAACAGATAAGTTGGATTAATCTTCCACAACCGCTTTAATTGTTTTAGATAAAACCCAACCTTTTTGGTTGATATCCCAATTTACAAGTGACCATTCACCAGCTATTTTTTCTATATAAACCACACTGCCTTCGTGTAATTCTGTAGTGGATTTACTTGTACTATTCGCTTCGGCTCTTACTGCAGTTTCTGTTGCAAAAACCACAGCCGTTTTATTATTATTTAACTTGTCTTTTTGCCATAAAACAGCCACTATACATGAAGCAATAGCTAATGCTGTAACAAATTGTAAACTAAAAAACGACCTTTTTACAAGTGAGTTAGTAGCAAAATAATAAACTAAAAAACAAATAAATAATAGCACCGAAAAACCAATACTTAACCAAGCCCATTGGTCATAATGCATTTTAAAAGAAAAAGAATTCATTGTTGCTGCAAAACCAACTGTTTTTTTTCCCTTAAAGTGATCTATAGTGCGTTTTTGAGCCAAATAAAGGTTGGTTTCTGCTGCTTTTAGTAGCGGATTAAGCCAAAGTGCTTTTTTATAAAAATATATTGCTTGTGAGTTGTTTTGTAATTTATAATGGCAATTAGCCATGTTGTAAAATAAGGGAGCCGATTGCTTTTTCATATCCGTATAAATGTACGAGTACCTTTCTAAAGCGTCATTGTATTTTTCTTGTTTGTATAACGCATTTGCTTCTTCAAAAGGAGAATAACCCAAATTTTGCTCATTTGCATAAAGTGAGCCAAAAATTAAAAAAAGAAATAAAAGTAGTGTTCGCATTTTAGCTTTTTATTTGTTGATTTAAATCGGTTATTACATTTAAAGCCTCTTGGTATTGTTTTTCCATTTCACCCTCTACATCTGGGGCGTAGCGCGCCAATTCACATTGTTCCATTAATGCAATAAAACTAGTATTTGTTTCCTCCTCAACGTTTTTACTGCTTAAAATTTCAGCAATGTTTTCTTTGTCCATATCGGTGGTTTCTATTTGTAATTTTGCCTTTAAAAAGGTATGCAACGCTCGTTCTATTGCCAAATAAAACGGAATTTTATTCCCTATTTGCTTTTTAGCACTCGACAAGTATTTTCTCGCCAAACGGTTGTTTTTGCGTTTTTTATTACCCACTACATCTGCGTCCCAAGCGACTTTACGACGGTTTAAAAACACCACTAACGGTATTAAAAATAACGGCAACAATACTAAAAGATAATACAATTTAGAGTTCCAAAAATCTTTTGGGTTTTTGGGTTTCAAATCTGCCACTTGTAACTGACCCAAAAAGGATTTAGCAGCAGTTGTTTTAACCACCGTTTTAAGGTTTCCTTTATCGGCAATTACTTCTTGTTCTGGCCCTTCGGTTACATCTATTAACAATGAGTCAGACGATAATGTTCTATAGGTTTTTTGCTTTAAATCGAAATACGAAAAAGTAATTGGCTTTATAGTGTATTTACCTTTGTATTGCGGTATTAAGGTATATATGTCTTCGGTAAAACCGTTCATACCACTTAGCGGAACTTTTACGTTCTCGTTATGTTTAGGCTCAAAAACTTCAAAAACCGAAGCAAATTCTTGTTCTGGTAATGAGAATAATTTAATATTTCCTTTACCCGAAACCCTTAGCTTTAGCTCTAAAGATTCGTTGGCTTTTAACTCTTTTTTATTTACAGAAACATCCAGTTTTAAGTTTTCACCAATAGCACCTGTAAAATCGGCAGGTTTGTTTCTCTCTGGGAAATCTTTTACCGTTATGCTTCTGTCTCCTGCACTAATGGTTTTGTTTGCCATAGCATATTCTAGCTCCATAAAAAAGTTTCGTCTGCCAGTTGGCACTTGCACTTCTATGTCTAAAGCTAGTGGTTCTATTTGTTGTGTGCCTTTTTCTAAAGGGTACAACACCACTTTTCGCCAAACCACCATACCGTATTGTTGCCCTTTAAATGTTGCTTTTTCGGCTTTTAACTCGGGTATTTCTATTAATTCACTAAAAAAACCTTTGTACTTTGGTGTTTTACTTTCTTGTGCATTTCTAATCACAAATCTGGGATCAAAATACAATTTATAAACTATGGTAACTGGCTCGTTTATATACGGTGAATTATTAGAAACCTCGGCAACCAAATGCAAGCCCTCGCCTACTTTATAATTTGGATCGTTAGGGTTTTTAGGAACTTCTTTTGCTTCTGTAACGGTTATAGTTAAAGGTGCTGTTTTTACAATTTCTCCTTTGTATTCAATAGTTGCAGATGGAATTACAAATTTACCTTTTCTTTTGGGTTGCAACATAAAACCATATGATTTAGCAAATGACCGCACTCCGTTTATCCAAGAGTTCTGCACCGATTGAAATGGACCGCCAACAATATCAAAATCCTTAATTTCGGGAAGCACGAAGTTATCTCCGTCAAAATTCATCTCGAAATTAACTTGAAAACGCTCATTTTGAGCCACAGTTGTACTGCGTACTTTTGCCTCAAAAGTAGGTTGGGCCCAACTTATAAAGCCAATCAAAACAATAAAATACTTTAGTGTTTTCATGTTTTTATCAGTCCTTATCTGTTTTTACAGGTTGTGCTTTAATTTTTTGAGCGTTGCGTTTTTCTTGCACCTTATTCTCGGCATTTTCCATTGCTTTTAAAAGGTTTTCTATTTGTTGTTTGTTTTGTCCTTGCGGTTCTTTTGGCTTTTGGTTTTCTTTTTCGTTATCGCCTTTATCTTTTTTATCGTCTTTTTTATCTTGATTTTTTTTGTCCTCGTCCTTTTTGTCTTGGTCTTTTTTATCCTTGTCTTTATCGTCTTTCTTATCTTTGTCGTCTTTTTTATCGTCTTTTTTAGGCGGGTTTTGTTCCAACATTTTTTTTGCTAATGCAAAATTATAACGTGTTTCATCGTCTTGCGGGTTATTTCTTAGCGCATTCTTATAGGCTTCTAAAGCTCCTTGGTAATTTTTTGCCTGCATAAAGGCATTTCCTAAATTATGAAAGCTTTTGTGTTTTTCTTCTTTAGTTGTTGCGTTTTTTATAGCAATTTTAAAACTATTTTCTGCTTCGGCTATTTTATTTTGCTTGTAAATTGTGGTTCCCAAATTATAATTGGCAACACCTAATTTTGGTTTCGCTTCGGCAGTTGCTGTTCTGTAATTTTCTTCTGCAGCTACAAAGTTTTTAGTCTCGTAATTGGCATTTGCTGAAAACATAGCGGCCTCTTTTCGTTGTCCGAATAATATTGTGGTTACAAATAATAAAACAATTGAAACCAATTTAATAATTAATTTAATCATGGTTTTTCTGTGTTAAATAAGTTTAATTTCTGAATCCATTTTGTTTTTCTTTCGAAAAAGAAAACATCTAGTAACAACAAAAAGAAAGCAATACCTGCAAACCATTGGAATTGCGTTTGATATTCTGCCATTTGTAGGGTGTCGAATTCCTTTTTTTCTATGGAATTTAAAGCGTTTTTAATTTTCTCAATTACCTCATTGGTTTTTACAGCATGTATAAAAAGTCCGTCTGTTTCTATAGCAATTTCTTCTAAAATCTCAGGGTTTAATTTGGTTATAACCTCATTCCCTTCTTTGTCTTTTTTAAACTCTTTTCTGCCGTTTAAAGTAATTGGAATGGTACTTCCTGCGGTGGTTCCTAAACCTAAAGTAATAATTTTTATACCTTTAGATTTAGCCACTGCTGCTGCGTCTTTAGCGCCTTCGCCATGGTCTTCACCGTCAGACAGAAGTATAATTAATTTGCTGGTATCTACGGCATCAAAAAAAGTAGATGCCATTTCTATGGCTTCTGCCAAAGCTGTTCCTTGAGACGACACCGTGTTGGTGTTCATGTCTTGTAAATATATTTTACCAATATTATAATCGGTAGTCATAGGTAAAACAGGGTAGGCACTGCCGGCATAACCCACTATTCCTATTCGGTCGTTTCCTAAATTATTTATAATTTGAGAAACTACTTGTTTTGCTTTTTCAATTCGGTTTGGAGCTATGTCATTTGCCAACATACTTTTAGAAACGTCCACCGCAAAAACAATGTCTATTCCTTGTCTTTTAACATCTTCTAAAGTAGTTCCTATTTTTGGGTTAACCAACGAAACAACTAGCAAAGCAAGAACCAGAAGCAATGTTATTAGTTTTAAAAAAGGTTTAAAAGTCGATTTTTCTGGACTTAATTTGTCTAATAAAACCAAATCAGCAAAGTTTTTTTGTTGCTTTTTTTTCCAGCGCCATTCAGCAGCAAAAAACAATGCCACTAACGGAATTAGCAGTAATAAATAGGCCAGTTTTGGTGCTTCTATTTCGTACATTTAAATAAAACTTTTATAAATGGTTTGTTTTAAAATAAGTTCTAACATTAAAAAACCAAGTGCTAAGGCAATAAAAAACTTGAATTTTTCGTCGTAATTATAATACCTGTTTTCTTTTATTTCGGTGGTTTCTAACTTGTTTATTTCTTTGTAAATTTCTTTAAGCTTTTTGTTTGATGTTGCTCTAAAGTACTTTCCCCCTGTTTTTTGAGCAATTTCTTTCATCAACTTTTCGTCAATTTCTACAGGCATGTTTTTATACTCAAACTGTCCGTTAGCTAATTTTCTGAACGGAAATGGAGCTGTACCATTTGTACCTAAACCAATGGTGTATACTTTTAAACCGTATTCTTTAGCAATTTCTGCCGCCATAACAGGGTCAACTGCTGGGCGATTGTTTTTACCGTCGGTTAATAAAATAATCACACGGCTTTTTGCTTTACTTTGTTTTAAACGATTAATAGATGTGGCTAAACCAACGCCAATTCCGGTTCCGTCTTCTATTACCGTATCGTCATACTGAATGGTTTTTAACGACTCCAAAAGCATGGTTTTGTCAGACGTTACAGGTGTTCGCGTATAACTTTCACCTGCATAAACCACTAAACCAATGCGGTCGTTTACTCGGTCTTTTATAAAAGTAGCTGCTACATTTTTTAGTGCTTCTAAGCGGTTGGGTTTTAAATCGCGCGCCAACATACTACCCGAAACGTCCATTGTCATAACAATATCTATTCCTTTTGAGGTTTTTATTTTAGCCGTAACATCTGTAGTTCTTGGTCTTGCCAAAGCAATAATTAAAACACTTAAAGCAAGCAATCGAAATGCTTTTAACAGCCATTGTGTTTTAGTACGCCAAGTGGTATGATTAGCAAATGCTGAGTTACTGCTCATAAGAAGCGTAGCCATTTCGTTTTTTTGTTGCCAAATCCACCAACCTACAAGTAGCGGAATAAGCGTAAAGAGCCAGAAAAACTGTGGATGTACAAAATTTATATTTTCCATGTTATTCTTTGGTTTCTAATTCGATTGATTGGGTAATACGCTCCGCTATTTTTTTAGCGTTTTCATTTTCTTCTTGGTATAAAATAATCAACTGCTGAATGCCTTTAGGTTGAGAAAAAACCAGAATTTCGAAGCCTATTTTTTCGTTGTTTTGTTTATTAGCTTTTAAAGAAAAGCTACCAAAAGCCCTTTCACCTTTAATGGTTGTTCCTGTATCAAACGATTCCATTTTAGGAAAAATATTTACAGCTCCCATAGATTCTAATTGCTTTAAATTAAGCTCTATTAATTGCTCATTAGACAACGAAAGACTATCTTTTAAAGAAATAGTTGCTAAAAATACAGTGTACGCATCACCTGGTTTCCCTAACTGAAAATCACTTTCGCTTTCTATTTGTGGTGCTGTATTTTGCTTGTTCGTATTTATACGCGATAAAGCATAAGGAGTATCTATCTTAATACTTGGCAAACCGTAATTTGATGTTACCCAAGGAGCATCAACCAAACTAGCTGTAGATTGTCCAATAAAGTTTTCTCTAATGTAATTATTTCCTTTAAATACCCAAAGCGTTGCAAATGCAATACTAAAAACTGCAATTGAAGCAGCGACAGGAACGGCTATTTTTTGCCAAAATTGACGCTTTGCTTTTTTGCGTTTGCGTTCTTCTATAAATAAGTTTTCTACTTCCTCTTCGGTTCTTGGAATGGATTTATCTAATGTAATTAAAAAATTAGAAATGGTTTTTTTATCATTTTCTATTTGGTGTTCTTCGGGTTTAGATTTGGCGAATTTTACCAAATCTGCAGTTGCTAATACTTTTTTAAATTGCAAAAGCGTTTCCCTGTTTAATTTAATTTTTTTCTTTTTTAAGGTTTTCGAAAGTATATCAAACAACTCGCTCGATGTACTTTCTAAAGCTTTTATTTCGATGGATTCTTCCAAATAGGTTCTAGAAATATCTGTTAATTCCGAATAAAACGTTTTGGTTTCGTCTTGCTCTACAAACGTATTGTTAGTTAGTTTTTTAAGGTAAACCAATGCTTTTTCTATAGGCGAAGCAAAAAGCAATGCTTCTCTTTCGTTTTTATTTTTCTGATATCTCGTTATTACGATAAAGCCAATAAAAGCAGCAGCTAAGGCTAAAAGTAAAAAAACAAACAACCACCACCATGGACTTGCGGGCTTTTCGGCAGTATTTATAATGTCTTTAATCTCGTAAAGTGGTTGTTTTAAAGTATCCACTTCTACATCAAAAACCTGAACCGCAAAACTATCGCTTAACTGATTTTTACCTGCAATACGAACTGCAATTCGAGGCAATGTGTATTTACCCGAATCAAAAACCGTTAATCCATATTTTTTTATCATTTGAGTTATTCCGTCTTCTACAATGGTATCGGTTGGATAACTTTCTATCACTTCAAAAGCACCAATTTGTTTAGGCTGTGGAAAAATTACAGGAATATCTGTTGGTGTATATGTTTTTAATGTCAGTTTAAACTCCGACCCAATTTTAATTGCGGTAGAATCTACACTGCTTTTCATTTGTTGCGCTTGCAAAAATGTAAAGTTTAAAAGTATATATAAAAAGACTAAAGGTCTCATTTGTTTGTTGTTTTATTAATTTCTGGCTTTAAAATAGCCTAATAATTTTGTAACATAACTTTCATCTACACGGATGTGAACCACGCCTGCTCCTGCTTTAGAGAATTGCTCTTTAAAATAACCTACTTGCGCTCTTTGGTTTATTTCATAGTCTTTTCTGGCTTTCGCCGAATGTGTATCTACTAAAACCACTTTATTTGTTTCGGCATCTAAAAGAGGAACTAAACCAATATTTGGCATTTTTTCTTCGCGAGCATCATATACTCTAATGCCTGTTAAATCGTGTTTTTTAGCTGCAATTTTTAATGGTTTTTCATAATCTTGTGTCATAAAATCGGAAACCACAAAAACAATGGCTTTCTTTTTCATAACGCCTGCTAAAAACTGCAGTGCAACCGCCAAGTCGGTTTTATTGCTTTTAGGCGAAAATTCAATTAGCTCCCTAATAATTCGCAATACATGGGTTTTTCCTTTTTTTGGCGGAATATAAAGCTCTACTTGATCTGAAAATAAAAGCAAGCCAATTTTATCGTTATTTTTAGTTGCCGAAAAAGCCAAAGTTGCAGCAATTTCAGTAACTACTTCGCTTTTTAATTGGTTTTTTGTACCAAAAAGCGCCGAGCCGCTAATATCCACCAAAAGCATCATGGTGAGTTCTCTTTCTTCTTCAAAAACTTTAATATATGGTTCGTTATAACGAGCGGTAACATTCCAATCTATTGCTCTTACATCGTCGCCGTATTGGTATTGTCGCACTTCCGAAAAAGTCATACCTCTACCTTTAAACGAAGTGTGGTATTCCCCAGAAAAAATGTGATCACTTAATCTGCGGGTCTTAATCTCTATTTTGCGAACTTTTTTTAGTAAATCTTTGGTTTCCATTTTTGTAGTGATTAGTTGTAATAGATAGCGATTTGTAAGGTTTATAAATCGCTAGTAACTAATTACTTTTTAAGGTACTTCTACTTCGTTTACAATTTGGTTTATAATATCAACCGATGTTATGTTTTCTGCTTCTGCTTCGTAGGTAATTCCTATACGGTGACGTAATACATCGTGAACTACGGCTCTTACGTCTTCTGGAATCACATAACCTCTTCGTTTTATAAAAGCATAACATTTTGCAGCAGTTGCAAGATTAATACTTCCCCTTGGTGATGAACCAAAACTGATAAGTGGTTTTAGTTTTTCGAGTTTGTATTTTTCTGGGTAACGGGTTGCAAAAATAATGTCTAATATGTATTTCTCGATTTTTTCGTCCATGTACACCATTCGAACGGCTTCTTGAGCACGAACAATTTGCTCGGCAGAAACGACAGGTTTTACTTTTTCGTAACTTCCTTTTAAATTTTGACGAACCACAATTCGTTCGTCTTCCATTTTAGGGTAATCAATTACGGTTTTAAGCATAAAACGGTCCACTTGTGCTTCTGGTAAAGGGTAGGTTCCTTCTTGCTCTACAGGGTTTTGCGTAGCCAATACTAAAAATGGTTGATCTAATTTAAAGGTAGTATCGCCAATAGTAACTTGTTTTTCTTGCATGGCTTCTAATAAAGCAGATTGTACTTTTGCAGGTGCACGGTTAATCTCATCTGCCAAAACGAAGTTAGCGA
>ENA-OUOG01004353-OUOG01004353.1-marine-metagenome-genome-assembly--contig:-NODE-4353-length-12274-cov-3.752316_pt1 | contig 12274 bp, 7 predicted proteins | sample MGYA00248635_ERZ508505 | MGnify/ENA primary metagenome ERZ508505 (study PRJEB26176, sample SAMN06267871) | marine metagenome | isolation source: Saanich Inlet, British Columbia, Canada | place: Pacific...
AACCTGACGAGAACTTTATACCCTTTGAACAATTAACAAAGGAGCAAGTACTGGATTGGGTTAAACAAGAGTTAGGTGCAGATGAGGTAAACAGAATAGAAACAAAAGTAGTATATGAAGCTACAGAAAGAAATAATTATATTAATAATTCAACAATTCAATCTAAACAATTAAATACATAGAAAATGGCAAATATATACACTTGGAAAATTAATGCATTAGATGTACATCCAAATGAAAATAACTTAAGTAATGTAGTATATAATATACATTGGGGGATGACAGCTACTTCAGACCAAACAGATTCTGAAGGTAATCCATATACAACAAATGCAATTGGAACACAAATTGTTAGTGCTCCAACTCCGGATCAATTTGTTGATTTTGATAGTTTGACAGAAGATGATGTAATATCTTGGTTAGAAGCTAGTGATATGAATATTAAAGAAATTGAAGCCGGCCTTGATAATAACATTCAAAATTTGATTACTCCAACCAGTGTAACTAAAAATGTTCCTTGGTAAAATTTTGAAAGTTAAAAAAAACATTATATATTTGAATTATAAATTATAATTTAAAAAACCAAATACAATGGCAAAAGGTAAAACTAAAAAGGCTAAAAAACTTACAGCCAAAGAACTAGAGGAAGTTAAAAATCTTCAAAATGAAATTAATAGAGTGGTATTAAATATTGGTAACCAAGAATTAATTAAAAATCAGTTAGCAAGTAGACATACTGAACTTCAAGCTGAGTGGAAAGACATGACTATTTCTTTAGAGGAAAAGTATGGTTCTGTAAATGTTAGTTTAGAAGATGGAACTATTACTGAAGTAGAAGAAAAAGAAGAAAAAACAACTACGGCATAGTAGAGGTTTATTTTCATAATACTTATTTTATTAAAAAATTTTAAAGCTAAGCAATTCTTGTTTGGTTTTAAAATTTTTTGTATATTATAAATGTATAGTTTAATGGAAAACCATGCATTATAGCAAAATAAGCATCTATGATTTCAACAAGCTCAAGCGCCACAACTAATGGGTGTGATAACATATCTTCCAATTGTGTAATATGGCAAGGTCCAGATATTGCATGTATTGATTTATGTAACGGAGACACAATTAGTGAGGTAACCAAAAAGATTGGTGATAAAGTATGTCAAATAATTACAGATGGCGTAACAGCTAATCCAAATTTAACAGGATTAGATTTATCATGTTTGAATATCCAAGGTACAACACCTACAACTTTAGTTCCTGTTCTTCAGGCAATGGTTACTCAAATTTGTCAGAATGCAACTGGTAGAGGCTTACCAGCACCGCTAAGTATAAGTTCAAGTTCAAGTTCAAGTACAAGTGCACGTTCAATAGTTCAAGCTGATTTACCAATTATGACATTACCTGCATGTATGCAGTATAATGATGCAAATGGTAATCCTGTGACTCAATTACGTTTAGACGCTTTTGCTACACTTATAGCAAATCAAGTATGTACAAATTTAGCAAGTATAAATACTATTAATACAACTTTAACAAGTTATGCAACTAGATTAGATGTTTTAGAAGCATGTGTATTACCATGCAGTGGTGTAGTTGCAGAAGCACAAATTATACCAACTTGTGTAACAAGTACTATAGGTCAATTAACAAATGTATCGGTAGTAGTTTTAGCACTTGAAAGTGCTTTTTGTGCATTTAGAACAGCTGTAGGTACTACATCAGATATTTCATCTGCAATTGCTCAAACAGTAATTACAGGTTCATATTTAACATTAACAAATTCTGCAGTATCTTATGGATCAATTGCAGGATATAATGTAAACCCTTCTAATTTAGCAGAATCGGTGCAAAATGCATGGGTGGTAATTGATGATATATATACAGCAGTTGCAGCTATTCAGACTAATTGTTGTCCTGGTGCATGTGACTCTATAGTATATAGTTATACAACATCAAATTCATTAGCAGCTAATGGTACAATAAATGGTATTTTATTTGATTTTACCGGTTCAAGTATACCTGCTACATATAGTGATTCTTCTGGTTTTAGTAAAATAACATTAACAGATTCTCTTGGAAGTTCATTATCTACAACAGTAAGTATTGCAACTTTACAAAATCAAGCCGGTGGTTATTTATTTAGTACAGGCTCATTAAATACTTCAGGAAATATTAGTGTAGATGTAGCATATAGTTTTACTGATGGAGTAAACACTTGTGCAAATGATCAAAGCAGTGTTGTAAATGGTATAGTACCATGTACAAGCCCTATTGTATCTGCAATAACTACTACAGGTGCAACAGTTACAATTACAAATACATTAGGTGCAACAGCAAATTATGTAATAGATATTTTAGATGGTGCTTTAGTTGTTGCAACTACCACCATTACTAATCCTGGTGGAACACCAAGTCACGTATTTACAGGCTTGACACCTGGATCAACATATACTGCAAGAGCAACAGTTACCTTTGGAGGTGTGACACAAGTTTGTAATTCTAATTTAGCAACATTTACAACTGTTTCAGCAGCACAGTCTTGTGATAATGGTATAGATGCAGCATTTATTATGGATTATTCAGGCAGCATGGCTTCTGATATAACAACATTACAAACTGGTTTTGCAGGTTTAATTACTACCATTCAAGGTCAAGTTTCAGCAGGAAATGAATATAGAGTTTCAATAACAACAGCGGATGAATCTAATTCTGTAACCACACCTAAATACAATGCTTGTGTGGATTATACAAATTTACCAGCAGCACAAAGATTAAATTATCCAGGTAATTCTAATCATCAATTATTTATTACTGCTTGGGAAATGTTCCAAACTAATAATGCAGTAACTGCAACTGCACAATTAAATAAACTTAATGGAGGTGTAGATGGTACTTGTATTAATATAGGTAGCGGTGGAAATACAGGACCTGAATGCACAGATCAAGCTATCAATAGAGTATTAAATAATAATTTTAATGGTGTATGGAGATCAGGCATTGCTAAATTTATAATTGTAGGAACAGATAATTTACCTGCTGGTGATGATGGGCAATTTGATGCAAATGATTGGACATTTATTCAAACAATGGCAACACAAGCTTTAACTCAAGGTGTTAAAATATTTATTTTAGGTCCTGGTGTTGATCTTTCTTATACACCTCCAGGTGGATCAACCGTTTATCCATGGAGATATTTATCAACAACTACAGGTGGTGATTATAATAATACATTTGATACATCAACAATCCAAAATCAAATAGTTTCTGCTTGTTAGTAAAATAAAAATTAAAAAAAATGGCATGTAATTGTACAAAATGTAGTCAAAATTGTAGCTGTGCTGATACAGCATTAACCAACCCTTGCACTTATACTGATTGCAGTGTGGGCAGTGAGAGATGTGATGATATACAAAGTGCATCATGTGTAAGTTATACAGGAACATCTTTTCAAATTGGTGATCCTGGTAATCAAATAGTTATAACTTCTGGGGAACGTCTAGATTCAATTATACAAAAATATGCTATGATACTATCTAATGGATTAGGAGCGTGTACTTCAAATGATTTACAGCACGATCCATATAATGTATATGCAAATTCTATAACAAGCTCAACAGCTCAGATATTGTGGAATGGTGTATGGAGTTCAAGTACTGGAGTAAATATCTATTATGATACACAAATAGCTCCATCAGGATGGACATTGGCCAATACAACGCCAATAGCAACATCTATATATAATTATGAATTAACAAATTTAACAGCATCAACTGCATATAAAATTAAAGTAGTTGATAATGGTAACAGCTCTAATTGTAAACCAATAGAGATATTATTTTCTACATTAGCTGCTAGTTAAAAAAAACAACAAGTGGTGGTTTGTTGGTTTTCTACTGCAAACGTTGGGAGAGACTGGGGTAACTCAGTCTCTTTTTTTATTAAATTTTTCATTTTAAATTAATTATACGTATTTTTACAACAACCACAAAAAAATTTTTATGTCAAGTTATTTAAAACAACGAATTATTGAAAGCCTTAAATGGAAAAAACATCCTTTGTATTGTGCAGATAAATTAAATATTACAGAATCACAATATGTTAAATTAAAGAAGCAAATATTACAAGAAAGAAAAAAGGATAAAAAGAAAAATAAATTTTTTAGCAAAGCAGCTGACAATGCACAACTAGTAGAGTCAATAGATTTAGAAAAAGGGGAGGGTAAAATATCAGGAACTTTTGATCATGAACCTAAGAGTGCTGAAGAAATTATTCAATTACTTAAGATAGATAAAAATAAATGGAGATTATCTCAGTATTGGAATAAGCAAATGGGAGATCACTGGAGAGTTTCTGCATTAATTAGTCAGATAAAAAATTCAGATGAAAAACATTTTGAAGAACTTCTTAAAAATTGGAAACCTCAACAATATAAATTACCAAAAACCAAATTAAATAAAAAAGGTGAAAAAGTTTGTGCTGTTATGTCATTGCAAGATATACACTTTGGCAAACAGGGTAATGAAACTATAGACAAAGACTTTGAAGAAACTATTATTAATTTATTAGAAAGAGCTACACCAGCACATAGTATTGAAAAAATGTATTTTGTTGTAGGAGGTGATCTAATAAACATGGATACGTTTGAGGGTACAACTACCAGCGGAACAGGTTTAGATAATTGTATGACAGCTACAGATGCTTATATACAAGCTTTTGATGCCATGCATTGGGCTATTGGTTATATAAAAGCTTTTTGTAAAGAGTTAGTAGTGGTTTATGTGCCTGGTAATCATGATAGACTTTCATCTTTTCATTTAGTTCATGCATTATCACAATCTATAAATAGTAGTGAAGTTACTTGGGATATTAAATATGAAGAAAGAAAAGTTCATGTATGGTATAATAACTTTAATGCATTTGAGCATGGGGATAAAAGAAGTAAAAACAACCCTTTGATTTATGCTAGTGAATATCCAAAGCAATGGGGTGAAACAGTAAATAGAACTTTATTTAAAGGACACATTCATACAGATAGGAAAGTAGAGTATATGACATCTAATGAAACGGCAGGTTTTATAGAAAAGACATTACCAAGTCTTGGAAAAACAGATTATTATCACTATTCAAATAAGTATGTGGGTAATAGAAGGACTGGTAAATTAGAATTACAGCATCCAACTTTAGGTAATATAGCTGAATTTGCACATCAAGTATTATAAAGACCTCTGTTAAATTTCATTTAATGGGGTTTTTTTTGTAAATTATAAATGTAGACATATGATTAATAATTTTAAAAAACCTAATCTAAATGCTCCAAGATATAGAGAAAAAAGATTGGGTTTATTAAACGAAAAAACAATAAAAGAGTTTAAAGATAAAAAACCCATATACTCTGATATTGACAATACTAAATTAAAAAAAATAATTAAACTATATAATGTTAAAATTTGGAATACAGTTATAGAAAATAGAGATGGTGTAGAATTACCTGATTCATTAGGATTTTTATTTATAGGTACATGTAAACCTTCAAGAACGGTTAATACAAATTATGCTTTATCAAAAGAATACGGTAAAGTATTACAAAATAAAAATTGGGAAACAGATGGTAATCTAGGAAAAATATTTTATACAAATTATTCTACAAAATACAGATTTAAAAATAGAGAGTTATGGCGTTTTGTAGCATGTAGAAGTTTTAAAAGATCAGTTGCTAAACATTACCCAAGCAATTGGACTAAATATGTAGTAATGAAAAATAAATACAGAGTTGCTCATCTATATGATGAAAACTATGATGAAACCAACAAAGCATTAAAGTATTATAATGAATTTGAAAAATAAAAAAAATGACAATAGCAGAAACAATATCTAGGGTTAGAGGTCAAGTTAAAGCTGAAGTTCAGGATGCTTTTGTTACTGATAGGTATATATATAGTTTAATAGAAAAGTACGCTCAGTTTTTAATGAGGCGGCAGGACTATGCAAATAAACTTATTAAATTTAATTCGGTATGGAAAACATTACCTTATGTTGAGTTAATTGAAGTAGATAAAGTAGAAGCACATTGTGCAGGTATCCAAAGTGGTTGTACAATTAAACGTACAAAATCTAAACTTCCCTCAATGTTTGAAGGTTATTGGGGCCCTCTTATACGTACTATAAGTTCAATTGATGGATCTCAAGAACTACAAGCAACACAACCGGGAACATATACATCAATGACAAAAACAACAACTTTTAAATATAATAAAACATTATATTTTTGGTGGTTAGATGGTTATATATATTGTCCAAACATAGAATGGGATGCTATTAAAGTAGAAGGAGTATTTGATTCAGATATAACAAAGTGGGATTGTGATACAGAAAATGACTGTACACCTAGATATGAACAACAGATATTTATTCCGGAAGCATTATTTGCAGAAATAGAAAGTCAAGTTGTTGCAACAATGTCTAACACAATGAAAATTCCATCAGAAGATTCTGATAACAAACAAAACATAAATAGACAATAATGGGTGTATCACAAAAATATAGAACTTTTAGTCAGTTGATGGATGATGTATCTATTGATTTTTCAACATATGCGCTTGAAGGAATGATTGAACCTCAACAATTAATTAAAGTTGCACAACGAGTTAATTATGATTTGGGTTTAAAAATACATAGAACAAAACAAGTTGTTATAGATATTGAACATGGGCGTGGTCAATTGCCTGGAGATTTTAAATATATTAATTATGCATTTAGATGTGGTAGTTATAAAGTTAATGCATCTATGCCTTCAGGAACTCATGTAGAAACCTTTAATGATGTTCCATATGTACCTGCTCCAGGAGAAAAATCTCCATGCAACACAGATGATACATGTAAAGATGTATGTGTAATCAAAACATGCAATGATAAAAAAAGCTATCAGTTAGTTCAAAGGATAGGTCCTGATCAATATAGATGTTTTGATCATTGGACTCAATTGAGAATACAAGATGTTAATGATGCCGTATGTTATTGTCCTAGCTTAGGAGCTCAAGCATTAGATGTGGCAGAAGTAAGAGATGGATATTTAATTACAACATTTAAAACAGGAAAAGTTTATTTAAGTTATCAAGGAGCAATGGAGGATAGTGCTGGTGATTTATTGGTTTTAGATCATCCTTACTGTAATGAATATTATGAGTATGCTGTTAAACAAAGAATATTAGAAAATATGGTTTGGCAAGGCGAAAATGTTTCTCAACAATTAAATCTAATAGAGGGTAGATTGAGAGCTGCAAGGAACAACGCACTTACTTTTGTAAATACACCAGACTTTAAAGAAATGAGAAAAGTATGGACAATGAATAGAAGGGCTCAATATCATAATTACTATGATATGTTTTTAAGCTATGCACCACAGCAACCAAAAATAGTTTCAGCTCCAAAAACAGCTGCTAGTACTTCATCTTCAGCTTCATGTCCAACTTGTTAAATACGTAATCTATTATGGCAAAAAAGAGAACATCTTCTTCTAATAGTAACCGTAGAAGATCTAATACACAACCTGGATCTGAAAACAGTTCATCTATAGGAACAAATTCCTTTATTAAAGGGATGAATAAGGATATTACACCATCAATGGAAAATGATCAATCTTGGTGGCATGCTCGTAATGTTGTAAATAATTCAGAAGATGGAGACTTAGGTATAGTAGGTAATGAACCATCAAATTTACAATGTGGTGTTATACCTTATACAATAATTGGTGCAATACACAGATATGGTGATGAATGGATAATATATTCTACAGATGATATAAATAGTGAAATAGGAATATTTGATGATAGTGAGTGTAAATATACTACATTAGTAAATGACCCATGTTTAAATTTTAACAGAAAATATTTAATTACAGGTGCAGCCAAAGAAAACTTTGATTGTTCGTGGCAAGTATATTGGGATGATGGTAATAATCCATCACGTACATTAAATATAGATAAAATACCTTGGAAACAATATATAAGTTCTGCGGAAGGAGATTCTTGTATAGTTTACAGTGATATAGAACCAAGAAGATTAGACTGTGAGCAAATAAGACTTGCACCATTAGTTGATACTCCTTGTATAGTTTTATCTAAAGCAACTGATGGCGGTATGTTAAACAATGGGGCATATCAAGCATTTATTGCATATACTGAAAATGAAGTTAAAGTTACAGATTATATAGGTGTATCTAATATACAAACATTATGGAGCCATGAAGGATCAGGAGGATCATTAGATATAAGTGTTTCAAATTTAGATACAGATTATGAATATTATGAATTAGTTATACTTAGAAGAAATCAAGGACAAACATCTGCAAAAAGACTAGGATATTATAATACACAACAGAAAAATATAAATATTGATTTTATAGATGAAGCATTAGAATCTGTAGATTTAGTACAAATTCCTTTACGTAGTCCAGCATATGAAAAGTCTGAGTCTATGTTTGTTGTAAATGATTGGTTAATAAGACAAGGACCTACAGAACAATTTGATTTTAATTACCAACCTGATGCAAATAATATTCAAGTTAACTGGGTTATTAATTCAGTTCAAAATAATTATTATTCTTTAGGTGGTAATAAAATGAATTTTTTAAGAGATGAACAATATGCATTTTTTATTAGATGGATATATAATACTGGCGAAAGGTCATCATCTTATCATATTCCTGGTAGAGCCCCAGAGAACTATGTACTACCAAATGGCACAACAGAATTAGAAAATGAAAATATATTAGGATCTAATGTATTAGATCCTTCAGGTGATCCCTTATTTAAAGTATATAACACAGCATCAATTACTTCTGCAGCAGTGGAACCATTAGGTGATGGAACAAATATAATTGCAAAGGGTAAGATGGGATATTGGGAATCTACGGAGTTATATCCATCTACCAGACCAGACATATGGGGAGATTTATGTGGTAAGCCAATTAGACATCATAAAATGCCAGATGAATCTATTGGTTCTTCTTTAAATATAAGTAATACATCAGGTGATTTAATAAACATTCTTGGTGTAGAATTTACTAATATAGCTCGTCCAAAATATAATGATGGAACATTTATTCAGAATGTAGTAGGTTATGAAATATTAAAAGGATCTAGGTTAGGAGCTAAGTCTATATTAGCAAAAGGTATATTTAAAAATATGCGTAAATATACTGTACCTGATGCACAAAATTTAATTGGTGGTAGTGTACAAGGTTTGTATCCTAATTACCCATATAATGATTTAAGACCAGATGTATATTTTCATGATGGTTTAAATGCTAATTCATTAAATAGAACAAACGGTTGTGATAATTTTAAACAATCGTGTGAAACTTTTTTACCATTGGGTGGTAGAGTTGATGATAATGGCGAGCCATCTGGATATTCTAGAAAAGTGTTTACATTTCATTCACCAGATTTAATGTTTACAAGACCTTTTTTAAATGCATATGAAACAAAAATATATGGAGATATTAGCGGTACAGCATCTGGTTTTTTTAAAGCATCTGAAAATCACCCACAATATAAACTTTTAAGAGGCGGGGGTGCACTTGTTGCTGCTATTATAGGTTTTGGTTATGCTTGTCATAAATTAAAAGGAACAACTTCACGTAAACAAACTAATACTAGTGGTAATCTTACTAGTCAGTCTGGTGAAGGTAAACAAATTGATGGAGATCCAAGATCTGGCGGCCGTATCACTGGTGGTGGTGGAGGTATTGGTAGTACTTGGTCTATTACCGGTTTTACACAAACTGGTGGAGCAATTAGAGGTGGTGATTGGAAACAACCTTGGGCATCAAAACAAAATCAATACAGAGCAGGAGCATTGGCTGCAGGTGCTGAAGGTGCACTTACCTCAGTTGCAATGGATATTTTATTAGATACTTTAGGTGGTGTAGGGGATTTATATACCGGAGGGTTAGTTACTTTAGCGGCAGAAGCAGCTAAAGCTGAGGCAGAAGGTGCTAAGGCAGGTGTTGTTGGTGTTAATTCAGGTATTTTAGAAACCAATAGAGATAGAGATACCTCTGAATCTAATTTACCTCAAATATTTAGAACACTTACAAGTATATTTACTTTACAAGCAAATATAGCAATAGGTGGAAATGAAATTATTGATTTGTTTTATAACATGATCAACCGTTCTGACTTTGTTTGGAAACACAACTCTGTAGGTTTTTATTCAGATTTTTCAAATCAAACAAATGGTTTATGGAGAATTAAAAATACGTCATCTAATTACATAGGGGGATCATTTCAAACTTTTGATAGCGGTAATTATAAAATTAATAATTTATATAGACCTGAAACAGTTGCGGTTAGTTTAGATAGTCCTCTTAGAGATCCATTAATAATTGATGAATCAAGATATGCAATTGGTGGTGACGTGTCATTAAATTTAAATGCAGATGGGGAGTTTACTAATCCAAATCAATCTGTTGTTAATGAATTTAGCGATCAATATTTATTAGATCCAAGTCAATCTAGAAAGACAAATATATCTGCTAAATATGGAGCTCTTAAATTTAATTTTGATAACCAATATGGTCAACTTGCAGGAATAAAACAAGTTCAACTTAGAGGATGTGTTGAACTTTTAGATTCAAATAAACCAGACGAGTTTTTATATACTAGCAGTCCTATTTTTGCTGGTGATACATTTATATGTAGATATACTGAAAAAGTTATCATGCCTATATTTTCAAATTACTTGTTGGGTCAACCAGATGATTTTACATTTGATTATTCATTATATGTAAATATACCATATCCAAGATTTTGGATGAATACACAAAGATATGATATTACACCTTTGGCATCTGAAATTGCTTCTCTTGGTGCAGTTAGTACCAGTGATTTAGATGCTTTAATGCCAAATGATTTATTTTATTTAGATAGAGGTAATGATTCATGTTCAACGGGTCTTGCTGCAATATTTAATTCATCTGATCCTAATCCTACATTTAATATGGAGTATGCTTATTCATACTCTCATGTAAATGGTGTTACAGATTTTTTTGTTGAAACAGAAATAAATTTGACACAAAGAGATTGGGAAGATGAACCATCTAAACGAATATATAGTGTATATGATTATAATGATGTTGATGAATTATTTCACGCACAAATACAAAAGAAAGATAACTTTTATAAATATGATGAATCATTAAGCCCATCTAAATTTCCAACACAATTAAGTTCATTTGGTCAAGTTCAACCTTTAACATATGATCCATTAGTTGCAGAAAATTGCTATGTATCATATCCAAAAAGACTTATATATTCTTTACAGGCACAAGAAGAATCTAGAAAGGATTTTTGGAGAGTGTTTTTAAATTATAATTATAAAGACTTTAAAAATGATGTAAGTGTAATTAAGCCAATTAATAAAAGTGGTGCAATAATATTTTTTCCACATTTATCTCCGCAAATGTTTCAGGGTGTAGACACTTTAAAAACTCAGTTAGATACAAAGTTGACTATTGGTGATGGGGGATTATTTAGTCAACCATTTCAAAATATTGCTAATGCTGATATATCAAATGAGTATGGATCTTGTGAAAGTATCAGGGGGGTGATAAATACACCAATAGGTTTATTTTTTATATCACAACAACAAGGTAAAATATTTCAATATGCAGGGAAAGGTTTAGAGGCAATATCAAATGCAGGAATGAAATGGTGGTTTGCAAAATATTTACCATCTAGATTTGTAAAACAATTTCCTAATTCAGAAAGTTCTGTTTGGACAGATAACCCCGTATTTGGTGTTGGTTGTCAAGTAATTTATGATTCTGTTGATGATATTGTTTATTTTATGAAAAAAGACTATCAACTTAAGCCAGAGTTTATAGAAGGTGCTACATTTATAGATAGGGATACAAAACCAGTTGAAATATTAACAAATCAAAAAATACCAGTTCCAATAGATATAGGAGATCCTATTTATTTTGATGATTGTTCTTGGACTATAAGTTATGATCCAAAAGCAAAAGCGTGGATATCTTTTCATGATTGGCATCCTGAATTAGCTTTGCCGAGCATTAATCATTTTTTTACTACAAAAACTGTAACCACTACTATACCACAATGTCCTCCCGGATATAATTATAATCCAGTTAATGGATTGTGTGAAATAGCAGTTAATACAACTTCTGATGCTACAATATTAGTAGAAGAAGTTACAGAAAACATTGTATCAGGTGGACCTGTGAACTGTTTGGTAGATGTAGTATTTGCAATGGATA
>ENA-OUOG01004355-OUOG01004355.1-marine-metagenome-genome-assembly--contig:-NODE-4355-length-12270-cov-10.186746_pt1 | contig 12270 bp, 10 predicted proteins | sample MGYA00248635_ERZ508505 | MGnify/ENA primary metagenome ERZ508505 (study PRJEB26176, sample SAMN06267871) | marine metagenome | isolation source: Saanich Inlet, British Columbia, Canada | place: Pacific...
GGGGCAACGGGTTCTTCTTTCCCTTGGCTGAGTTTGTGCTAAATCAGCGGTCAAGTTTTGCTTTGGAGGGCGCTATGTCCAAGACATTCCGTATCATGCTGGGACAGCTCAACCCAACCGTTGGGGACATCGCTGTGAACAAGGCCAAGGCGCTTGTTGCCTGGCAGGCAGCCCGGGATGCGGGTGTGGATATGCTTGCGCTGCCTGAGATGTTTATCACGGGCTACAATGCGCAAGACCTTGTAATGAAGCCCGTTTTTCATCAGGCGGCGATTGAGGCGATTGAGGCTTTGGCGCTTGAATGCAGCGATGGCCCGGCCTTGGCCATTGGGGGGCCTGCGGTTCAAGGGCTTGGATTTTACAACGCCTATTATGTGCTGCAGGGCGGTAAAGTAAGCGCGCGGGTGCTCAAGCATCATTTGCCCAATGAAACTGTCTTTGATGAGGTCCGTATTTTTGATGTGGGGCCGATGAGTGGGCCTTACACGGTAAATGGATTGCGTATTGGCAGTCCAATTTGTGAGGATGCGTGGCATGCTGACGTTTGCGAAACGCTGCAGGAAAGCGGAGCGCAAATCCTGCTCGTGCCCAATGGCAGCCCTTACTATCGCGGCAAGCACGAGACGCGGCTCAACCATATGGTCGGACGTGTGGTCGAGACAGAGTTGCCGCTGATTTATCTGAATATGGTTGGCGGTCAGGATGATCAGGTCTTTGACGGCGGCTCATTTGCATTGAATGCGCATGGCGCGCTGGCGCATCAGATGGGCGTGTTTGACGAAGAGATGCGTGTTGTCGAGCTTGCCGATACGGGCGAGGGCTGGAAAATCGTCAAGGGTGACATGGTCAGCTTGCCAAGCGCTTGGGAACAGGATTACCGCTGCATGGTCGAGGGTTTGCGCGACTATATGGGGAAGACGGGCTTCAAGAAAGTCTTGCTGGGGCTCTCTGGAGGCGTGGATAGCGCGATTGTTGCAACCATCGCTGTGGATGCGCTGGGTGCGGAAAATGTCCGCTGTGTGATGCTGCCATCGGAGTATACTTCGCAGGCGTCTTTGAAAGATGCCAAAGACATCGCGACGCGGCTTGGCTGTCACTACGATATCGTGCCGATCAAGGCGGGCCGTGATGCTGTGAGTGAGACGCTTGCGCCTCTGTTTGAGGGCTATGCCTCAGATGTCACTGAAGAAAACATCCAGTCTCGCCTGCGTGGGCTTTTGCTCATGGCGATGTCCAACAAATTTGGCGAGATGCTTTTGACCACTGGCAACAAATCTGAAGTCGCGGTCGGTTACGCTACGATTTATGGTGATATGGCGGGTGGGTATAACCCGATCAAAGACCTCTATAAGACCCGCGTGTTTGAGCAGTGCCGTTGGCGCAACGCCAATCACCGCGACTGGATGCAAGGCCGCGCGGGTGAGGTGATCCCCACAACGATCATCGACAAGCCGCCGTCCGCAGAGCTGCGCCCGGACCAGAAGGATGAAGACAGCCTCCCCCCTTATGATGTCTTGGATGACATTCTTGAGCGGCTGGTTGACCAGGACCAATCTGTTGCGGACTGTGTGGAGGCTGGGCATGAGCGGGACACCGTGAAGCGCATCGAGCATCTGATCTATATAAGCGAATATAAGCGCTTCCAGTCGGCTCCTGGCACACGTCTCACCCCGAGCGCCTTTTGGTTGGACCGTCGTTACCCGATTGCGAACCGCTGGCGCGACCCGAGCTAAGGCTGGCGCCGCGCGGCGATACGGGCGAGCCAAGGACGCAGAGGCAGGAACCCACGGTAGGCCAATTCAAGGAGAGGTGTCACTGCAGGCAGGTCTGCAAGCCGTGCCGCCCAGCGCCAGCGTGGCAAAATGGTCCAGATCGCCACAAAGCCACGCGCACCCGAGAGGAGTGTTCCATTCGCTTCGCGCACATGAAAGCGTCCGAGCGCGGTTTCGCGGGGCAGATCATTGCCCAGATCCGCGGATGAAGACGCATCCACAAAACACAGCTTTTGCGCGCCTGATTGCCGCTTGTAGTGATCTATCTCAAGCGTGCACAGTGGGCAGGAACCGTCAAAATAGACGGTGAGGTCAGGGGCTTGGTCTGTGGCCGCCCTGTTTGTCATGTCTCCCAAAGGCGGTATCCGTTCATAATCTGTTGAGGTGAAAAAGGCTCTCTGCGGCCATTCTTTTTCTTTCCCAAAATATCCTGGGGGTCTGGGGGCAAAGCCCCCAGCGGGTCGGATTTTCGCGTAGCGAAAATCCGATACCGTCTCACTCCATCAGCATTTGGTAGCTCGCGGGCACGTAGTGAAAGCCCTCATTGCGGGTCTCGACATAGCCGATGGCAGGGAAGGGCATGTGATATCCGATGAACGGGATCTTATCGGCTGCCATCATCCCGAGCAGTTTACGACGCGTTTGAGCTGCCATTGCCTTGTCGCGGTCAAATTTCACTTCCCAGTCGGGGTAGGCGAGGGACCAGACATAGTGGTTTGCAAAATCTGCGCCCAGCACCAGCTGCGCGCCGTCGCTTTCCAGCATATAGGCCATATGCCCCGGTGTGTGGCCAAAGGCGGCCATGGCTGTGATGCCTGAGACGACAGAGCCGCCATCGTCGAGCATCGTCATTTTCTCGGCCATAGGGCGCACGTTGGCTTCAAAGCCCTCGTTGCCAGCCATGTCCCATGCGTTGAACTCAGCTGCGCCTGTTACGTAGTCTGCGTTGGCAAAGGTTGGCGCGCCGTCGTTCATCATGCCGCCGATATGGTCACCGTGCATGTGGGTGAGCACAACCGTATCAATCTGATCAGGGCTGTAGCCTGCGGCGGAGAGGGCGCCTGTGATGCCGCCTGCGTTGAGGCCCGTGTCAAAGAGCACGAGCTTTTCGCCTGTGTTGACCACGGTGGGCGTAAAGAAAAACTGCGCCTTGTCTGTGGGAATATGCGCTGCGCTGGAGGCTTGCGCAAACTCTTCAGGGGTGGCGTTCATGCCAAAGATGCTTTGCGGCTCGGGCACGGTGCGTGTGCCAGCCAGAAGCGAGGTGACTTCAAAGCTGCCAAGCTTCACACGATTGAATTTGGCTGTGGACGCGCCGAGCATTTCGGCGGCGGCAAAGGCGGGGCTGACGCTTGCGGCGGCGAAGGGCAGCGCTGCGGCCCCTAAAAGAGCCGAGCGTCGCGTGATGTGCTTTTGAAACGGTGTCATACTGATCTCCCTGATACATCTGTACTTTGGTTATACGCCATCTTTCGGGCTGTGGATGACTTTCACGCAAATTTGACAGGCCATCTCGATGCAGGCCCATCTGGACATTGCCGCGAGGGTATGGGAAACCCCGCGCCAGCCCATTTCGGAGAGCCTCCCATGACTGTCACTCGCTTTGCCCCTTCCCCCACTGGATATATCCACGTTGGTAACCTGCGCACGGCGCTGATGAACTTTCTCATCGCCCGCAAGGCGGGGGGTGAATTTATCCTGCGGATTGATGACACGGACCCTGAGCGCTCCAAGGAAGAATATGTTGATGCGATCAAGGAAGACCTTGAGTGGCTTGGCCTGACGTGGGACCGCGTCGAGCGCCAGTCACTGCGCCTTGAGCGCTATGAGGAAGCGGCGCAGAAGCTGCGCGACATGGGCCGCTTTTACGAAGTCTTCGAGACGCCCACGGAGCTTGACCTCAAGCGCAAGAAACAGCTCAATATGGGCAAGCCGCCTGTTTATGACCGCGCGGGACTTGCTTTATCCGAGGCGGAAAAAGATGCGCTGCGCGCTGAGCGGGGGGGCTACTGGCGCTTTAAGCTTGATCAGGAACGCATCGAGTGGACCGATGGGATCATCGGGGATGTGTCGATTGATGCGGCCTCTGTTTCGGACCCTGTGCTTATTCGCGCGGACGGGCAGATGCTTTACACAATGGCCAGCGTTGTCGATGACACCGAAATGGGCGTCACAAATGTGGTGCGCGGGGCAGACCATGTGACCAATACGGCCACGCAGATCCAGATCATTCAGGCGCTTGGCGGCACGGTTCCAAGCTTTGCGCATCATTCGCTTTTGACTGGTCCACAAGGCGAAGCATTGTCCAAGCGTCTTGGCACGTTGGCGCTGCGCGATCTGCGCGCGCAGGGCGTTGAGCCGATGGCTCTCCTAAGCATGATGGCGCGGCTCGGCTCCTCCGACCCGATGGAGCTGCGCAGCGAGATGGCCGAATTGATCGACGGTTTTGAACTGTCGCACTTTGGTACGGCGCCAACCAAGTTTGATGTGGCCGATCTTGGCCCGCTGACGGCGAAATATTTGCATGCACTGCCTTTTTCCGAAGTGGCAGATGAGATCGCGGCGCTGGGTGTGCCTGCAGATCAGGCTGAGGCTTTCTGGAATGCGGTCCACGAGAATATCGAGGTTCGTAAAGACCTTGCGGCTTGGTGGACGCTTGTCACCGAGGGTGCGGAGCCTGTGATCGATGCGGAAGATGCGGAGTTTGTCACCGAGGCTATGGCGCTTTTGCCTGAGGGCGCGTTGACGGGCGAGAGCTGGGGCACGTGGACAGCTGCTGTGAAAGAGGCGACGGGCCGCAAGGGCCGTGGGCTTTTCATGCCGCTGCGCAAGGCGCTCACAGGAATGGCGCATGGCCCTGATATGGCGGCGCTTTTGCCGCTGTTGAAAGTGATCAAGGCGCGCGCTTAAACACGCCTTACCTTTTGTGCGCAACAACGCCGAGGCGGGCGAGAGCCTGATCGATGAATGCTGTTTCATCGACTGTCAGGCTTTGGGCGCGTGGATAGAGTGGTGCGGCGCGGTCGTTGAGCAGGGGTGCATTCCAGCCTGATGTTGTCTCAAAGAAGCGCGCAGCGCCCTCTTCGCCGAACTCGGTGAGATATCCTTGGATGACGACATCAAGGTAACTCAAGAGGATCGGGTTCTCCAAGCTCGGGTCAAAATGATGGCCATCCGCGATTGCGTAGATCGCGATAGAAGCGGCTGTTACTCCGAGAGGGTGGCTTATTTGATGCGCAGCGCCGACACGGGCATAGGCGTGCTCACGTGCATCGAGCGCGGCCCAGTCATCATTGGGCACATGGGCGATCAGGCCGTCTATTTCACACTCTCTGTCGGGGATGGCTGTCAAAAACGAGACGGGCCGAAGCGCTGTACTGCGCCAAGCACGGCGCCAGCCGCTGGCGCGGGCCTTGTGGGCGTCCGTAAAGCTATGAGTGGCGCGATTGACGAGGGAGCCATAGCCAAAGAAGTAAGCGCGTTCCATGGTGTGTGGATGATTGGACTGTTGATTTATGTCAAATGGTTTTGGGTCTTGATGATGTAAGTGAGATGCAGCTTAGCCTCTGGAGGGCCCTCATGCGCATCACCAAACGGACCAATATTGCGATCCGAATTCTCATGTTTTGTGCTGTCAATCCGGGCAGGCTTGTCACCAAAAGCGATATTGCGGGGCCGTGCAATGCCTCTGAAAACCATCTCGCCCAAGTGATAAACCGTCTTGGACAGCGCGGCTTTCTGCACACCCAGCGGGGCCGAAATGGTGGGCTACGGCTGGCGCGTGCGCCTGGAGAGATCGTCATCGGGGATGTTTTTCGCGAGTTTGAAAGCGAAGTGCCGTTGGCGGAGTGCTTTGCCGATCTGGATAACTCCTGCCCCCTGAAAGCGGCTTGCCGTCTGCGTCTTGCCATCCGCGATGCGGCAGAAGCCTTTTATGGGCATCTTGATGGCGTGACGCTGGATGCGCTGGTGTGTGACAATGCCCCGCTTGAGGCAATCCTTGGCACGTTTCGCTGCGAACACGTCGCATAAGCGACGCATTTTCGCGCTTGCGAGACATGTGGCTGTATTCTAATGTATGCCAACAACCCCACGGGAGAACTGACGCGAGTCAGTGCCGAAGGAGCAACCGCCCCGGAAACTCTCAGGCCACAGGACCGCGGGATTGACCAAAAATCTGGAGAGAGGCGTGCAAGCGTCCGCCGAAGGGATAGCGATCTCAGGCAAAAGGACAGAGAGGGGCATCAAGGGCGCACTGTTGTGGTGCGCTGATATGATGCCTGCGAATTTACAATTTCGGCGGGTTTAAAGGGGAAAACCTATGGCCGATTTACGGCAGACGCCGCTCTATGACATGCATCTTGAGCTTGGAGCCAAAATGGTTCCGTTTGCGGGCTATGATATGCCTGTGCAGTATCCGCTCGGTGTGATGAAAGAGCATTTGCACTGCCGCGCGGCGGCGGGGCTTTTTGATGTGAGCCATATGGGGCAGGTTATCCTGCGCGGCGCTGGGGCCGCAGCTGGCCTTGAATCCCTTATTCCGCAGGATGTGATTGGGCTGGAAGTCGGCCGTCAGCGTTATGGTTTTTTCACCAATGCAGCAGGCGGGATTGAAGATGATCTCATGTTTGCCAATCGTGGTGATCATTTGTTTCTTGTGGTCAACGCGGGCTGCAAAGAGGCTGATGTGGCGCGGTTGCGCGGTGCGCTGGAGCCAGATGTAACTGTCGAATATATTGAGGATCGCGCATTGCTTGCGTTGCAAGGACCAGCGGCCGAATCAGCGCTGGCCAAGCTGGCCCCCGAAGTCGCGGATATGCGCTTTATGGATGTGGCGACCGTCACTTTGAACGGAGTCGAATGCTGGGTCTCGCGCTCGGGCTATACGGGCGAAGACGGCTATGAAATTTCTGTGCCCGAACAGGCGGCTGTCGGCTTGGCGCGTGCTTTGCTTTCGGACGAGCAGGTGGAGCCGATCGGCCTTGGGGCGCGAGACAGCCTGCGCCTTGAGGCGGGGCTATGCCTTTATGGACATGACATTGACGCTGCGACCAGCCCTGTCGAGGCGGCGCTCACCTGGGGGATCCAGAAAGTCCGTCGTGCGGGAGGCGCGCGGGCTGGCAACTTTGAGGGCGCGGATGTGATTCTTGCCCAGTTGGCCGACGGCGTGGCGCGCAAGCGGGTGGGCCTTCTGCCAGAGGGGCGCGCACCGATGCGCGAGGGCACGGAGATTTTCGCGGGCGCCGAGGGCGGCGAAGCGATTGGCCATGTCACCTCGGGTGCTTTTGGCCCGACGCTCCAAGGGCCGATGGCCATGGGGTATGTGCCCACAGACCTGAGCCAGATTGGCACGCAATTATTTGGGGAGGTGCGCGGTAAGCGCCTGCCTGTAAAAGTGGCGAAGCTGCCCTTCACCCCTGCAAATTTCAAACGCTAAGACACATCAAGGAGACAAACATGAAATTTACCGAAGAACACGAATGGTTGCGCGAAGAAGACGGATTGATCGTTGTTGGCATCACAGAACACGCCAGCGAGCAGCTCGGCGATGTGGTCTTTATCGACCTGCCTGAAGAGGGCACGGAAGTGACCAAAGACGAAGAAATATGTGTGATCGAGAGTGTTAAGGCCGCTTCGGATATTCTGGCGCCGCTGGATGGCGAAATTGTGGAAGTGAACTCCATGCTTGTAGATGAGCCAAGCAAAGTAAACGACGACCCTCTTGGGGATGCGTGGTTCTTCAAGATGAAGCCCTCCGATCTGAGCCCTATGGACGACTATATGGACGAGGCCGAGTATAAGAAATTCGTCGGCTGAGCCTGTCGCGCCGTGGGGAGCCTGCGGCGCGGATATTTTAAGAAAGAAAAAGCAGGGCTTTGCCCCTTGGAGGATGTTATGCCGTTCACCCCGACCGAGTATTTGCCGTATGATTTTGCCAACCGTCGCCATATCGGGCCGAGCCCTGCAGAGATGAACGAAATGTTCAAGGTGCTCAGTGTTACGAGCCTTGAGGCGTTGATTGATCAGACTGTTCCCAAGAGCATCCGCCAAGCAAAGCCGCTCGATTTTGGCAAGCCTTTGTCAGAGCGTGAAATGTTACACCGCATGCGGATTACAGCGGGTAAGAACAAGGTGCTGCGTTCTCTCATCGGGCAGGGCTATCACGGCACAGTGACGCCACCCGCGATCCAGCGCAACATTCTCGAAAACCCTGCGTGGTATACGGCCTATACACCCTATCAGCCAGAGATCAGCCAAGGCCGCCTAGAGGCGCTTCTGAACTTCCAGACGATGGTGACGGATCTGACGGGGCTTGATGTGGCCAATGCCTCGCTGTTGGACGAAGCAACCGCTTGCGCCGAGGCGATGACCATGGCGCAGCGTGTGGCGAAATCAAAGGCGAAGGCGTTCTTTGTAGACCGCGACTGTCATCCTCAGAATATTGCTGTGGTGAAGACCCGCGCGGAACCGCTCGGCATTGAAGTGATTGTCGGCAACCCTGACAAGATGGATGCAAGCGAAGTGTTTGGCGCGCTGTTCCAATACCCAGGCACATATGGCCATGTGCGTGACTTCACGCGCCATATCGCAGCACTCCATGAGCATAAGGCGATCGGTATTGTGGCTGCGGACCCGCTCTCGCTCACGCTGCTCAAAGAGCCAGGTGCGATGGGCGCAGATATTGCCGTGGGCAACACGCAGCGCTTCGGTGTTCCGATGGGGTATGGCGGACCGCACGCGGCTTATATGGCATGTAAAGACGCCTATAAGCGCGCTTTGCCAGGGCGGATTGTCGGTGTGTCAGTGGACAGTCACGGCAACCGCGCTTATCGGCTCAGCTTGCAAACCCGCGAGCAACATATCCGCCGCGAGAAAGCCACGAGCAACGTCTGTACAGCTCAGGCTTTGCTGGCTGTGATGGCGTCTATGTATGCGGTCTTTCATGGCCCCGAAGGTCTTAAGGCGATTGCGCAACGTATTCACCGCAAGACCGTGCGGTTGGCCAAGGGGCTTGAGGCAGCAGGCTTTAAAGTCGATCCGCAAAGCTTTTTTGATACAATCACTGTCGATGTGGGGCCGCTTCAGGCCGCTGTGATGAAATCGGCGCTTGATGAGGGTGTCAATCTGCGTGCTGTGGGCGAGAGCCGTGTCGGTATTGCGCTCGATGAGGCGACGCGGCCTGAAACTGTCGAAGCCGTTTGGCGCGCCTTCGGGATTGAACGCAAGGATAATGAGTTTGCACCAGAATACCGCGTGCCAGAAGATATGCATCGCGAGAGCTCATATTTGCAGCACCCGATCTTTCACATGAACCGCGCCGAGACCGAGATGATGCGCTACATGCGCCGCTTGTCGGACCGTGATCTGGCGCTGGATCGCGCGATGATCCCGCTGGGCTCTTGCACCATGAAACTCAACTCGGCGGCAGAAATGATGCCTGTGAGCTGGCGCGAATTTTCGATGATGCATCCGTTTGCGCCAAAGGACCAAGCGCTTGGCTATGCCGAAATGCTTGAAGACCTGAGCGCCAAGCTTTGCGACATCACGGGCTATGACGGGATGTCGATGCAGCCGAACTCTGGCGCGCAGGGCGAATATGCGGGTCTTCTCACGATTGCGCAGTATCACGAGGCGCAAGGTCAAGGTCACCGCGATGTTTGCCTCATTCCGATGAGTGCACATGGGACAAACCCTGCCAGCGCCCAGATGGTGGGGTGGAAAGTTGTTGTGATCAAGTCGGCTCAGAATGGCGATATTGATCTTGAGGACTTCCGCGCCAAGGCCGAGGAGCACAAGGACAACCTTGCGGGCTGTATGATTACATACCCCTCCACACACGGGGTTTTCGAAGAGACTGTGCAAGAAGTCTGCGAAATCACACATAAGCATGGTGGGCAGGTCTACATTGACGGCGCCAACCTCAACGCAATGGTGGGCCTTTCAAAGCCTGGCGATCTGGGCGGCGATGTGAGCCACCTCAACTTGCACAAGACCTTCTGCATCCCGCATGGCGGCGGCGGTCCAGGCATGGGGCCGATCGGTGTCAAAGCGCATCTTGTGCCGCATCTTCCTGGTCATCCCGAGACAGGCGGCAGTGCAGGGCCTGTGAGCGGAGCTCCTTACGGGTCACCCTCGATCTTGCCGATTTCTTGGGCCTATGTGCTCATGATGGGCGGTGAGGGGCTGACGCAGGCTACGCGCGTCGCGATTCTCAACGCGAACTACATCGCCAAGCGGCTCGAAGGGGCATTTGATGTGCTTTACAAAGGTCGCCAAGGGCGAGTGGCGCATGAGTGTATCATTGATACGCGCCCCTATGCGGAGAGTGCCGGGGTCACCGTTGACGATATTGCCAAGCGCCTGATGGACAATGGCTTTCATGCGCCAACCATGAGCTGGCCCGTCGCGGGCACGCTTATGATCGAGCCGACGGAGTCAGAGACAAAGGCCGAGCTTGACCGTTTTTGTGACGCGATGCTCGCGATCCGCGAAGAGATCCGTGAGATCGAAGAGGGCAAGATGGACGCGGAAAACAACCCGCTGAAGAATGCGCCGCATACGATGGAAGACCTCGTGCGAGAGTGGGACAGGCCTTATTCGCGCGAGCAGGCTTGCTTCCCGAAGGGGGCGTTCCGTGTGGACAAATACTGGCCACCCGTGAACCGTGTCGACAATGCGTATGGTGATCGTCACCTTGTCTGCACCTGTCCTCCGCTTGAGGACTATGCTGAAGCGGCTGAGTAAAAAGAGGGGTTGCGCTTTGGCTTTGCCAAAGCGCCCTGGCGAGGGGGCTTTGCCCCCTCGCGCTCCCCCAGGATATTTTTAGAAAGAAAAAGGCGAGTTTGCCTGCACTTTTTGATGGGTGTCAGCCGTCGCCGCGCAGAATTTGGGCGGGCTTTGTTCTGAGGGCGCGCAGTGAAAACCCTATATTGGCGATAAGGTTGGCGAGAATGCCACAGGCGAGGATGGTGAACGCGGAGGGCCATATCACTGCAAAATCGCTATCAAAGACGAAATGATTGACGGCCCACGCACCAGTAAGGCCAGCGGCCAGGGCCACGATGGCTGCAGCGGCGCCAAGTAGACCTGCGCGCAGTAAGAAGGAGCGCAGGATTTGAGCCCGGGTCGCACCGAGAGATTTTAGGATTGCAGCCTCGCGGCTTCGTGCGGGAGCGCCTGTACCTGCGGCCCCGATGAGCACGACAAAGCCTGCGAGAATAGCAGCTGCGGCCCCCCAGCGCGTGGCGCCTGCAAGCGCTCCAAGCACCTCTGAGACACGCGCGATGGCTTCGCCCACGGGCACGCCTGTGATATTTGGATAGGTGCGTGACATATCACGAAGGATGGCGGCCTCGGCCTCGGGCGCAGCATAGACTGTGGCGATAAAACTATGTGGCGCACCTGCCACGGCTCCAGGATTGAGCGCCATGACAAAGCCGATGCCCGCGGTGGAGAAATCCACATCGCGCAGGCTGGTGATGGGGGCCTCTATCGGGCGGCCGAGGATGTTGAGTGTGAGCACATCGCCGATCTTGAGGCCGATTTCTTCGGCTTCTTCAGCAGCGAAGCTGATTTGGGGCGGACCATTTGCCCCAAGCGGCCAATGCTCGCCTTCAACAATGCTCCAGTTTTCGGGGAGCTCGTCATAATAGGTGATGCCGCGGTCGCCCTCGACGACCCAATGCCCGGGCGCGACCTCTGTGGCGGGGATACCATTGATCTTGGAGAGGATGCCGCGCAGCATGGGCGCTGTTTCGATACGGCTGACCGCAGGGTTATCTTTGAGCTTGGCTTCAAATGGGCCGATCTGATCTTTCTGAACATCGATGAAGAAAAACGACGGCGCAATTTCAGGAAGATCGCCGGTGATGGCGCGACGCAGATTGCCATCGATCTGGCCAACTGTTGAGAGCACGGCTAGACCGAGGCCAAGGGAGAGAACTGTTGTCAGCGCATCCGAGCGGGCTCCACCAATGGAGGCCAACGCAAGGCGGCGCATAGGGTGTTTGGCGAGGGGCCGTAGCCGGCGGGCGAGCGCGCGCAGGCCAAGTGCAGCGAGTGCGAGAACAGCAAGAGCGGCGGCGAGGCCGAAGCTGGTGTATAGCGTGAGTGTGACGCTGCCTGAAAACCAGACAGCTGCACCAATCAGAGCCGTAGACAGGGCGATCAGCAAGATCAGATAGGGCCAGCGGGGCAAGCCGCCTGTGCCTGCTTCACTTTCACGAAAGAGCGTGGCTGCGCGCACGTTTTCGCTACGGGCTAAAGGCCAGATGGTGAAGATTGCGGCTGTAAGTGTGCCATAGAGCGCTGCTTCAATCAGTGGGGCAGGGTAAAACGCAAAGCTTGCGGGGACTGGCAAAAGCGTGCTGAGCCACGGACCAAGAAGCAGTGGGCCGCCCCCGCCGAGGAGCAAGCCAAGCCCGATGCCGAGCAGGGCCATCACGGCGATTTGGACCGCGTAACTTGTGAGAATTGTGGTGCGCGAGGCGCCGATGCT
>ENA-OUOG01004358-OUOG01004358.1-marine-metagenome-genome-assembly--contig:-NODE-4358-length-12255-cov-18.993184_pt1 | contig 12255 bp, 10 predicted proteins | sample MGYA00248635_ERZ508505 | MGnify/ENA primary metagenome ERZ508505 (study PRJEB26176, sample SAMN06267871) | marine metagenome | isolation source: Saanich Inlet, British Columbia, Canada | place: Pacific...
AACGCGGCTCTTTTTGGCGCGGGTGACATTCGTATCGCCACAAAAAAATCATCGATAGGCATGGCGGGACCCGCCATGATCGAAGGCGGGGGTCTTGGTGTATTTCATCCCGACGAAATAGGTCCCGTAAACACCCTGTGCAGTGCCGGAGCCATCGACTTATTGGCAGAGGACGAGGCACACGCGACCGCATTAGCCAAATGGGTTCTGGGCTACGCGCAAGGATCGATAGCGCCCACTCCAGCCGCAGACCAACAAATACTGCGAACGATCCTCCCGGATAATCGGCGCATGGCCTATGACGTCAGGCGGGTCATGGATGTGCTGTTTGACGCACAGTCTGTCGTCGAGCTTCGCCCTGTTTATGGTCGTGCCGTTGTCACTGCACTTGCACGAGTTGAAGGACACGCGGTCGCAGTCATCGCCAGTGACTGCCGCCACCTTGGGGGTGCTATCGATGTCGATGCGGCAAGAAAGGCAGGAGAGATGATGGAACTGGCGAAACGCTGGAAGCTCCCCATTGTGTCTCTTGTCGATACACCAGGGTTCATGGTGGGTCCAGAAAGCGAAGCGATGGGCGCGGCAAAAGTAATGCCTGAACTGTTTAACACTGCTGCCAGTGTCGACACCCCATGGGTTGGGATCTTTTTACGTCGAGGCTATGGGCTGGGCGCCATGGCATTGGTGGGAGGGTCCTTTGAGTTTCCCACCATTACCGCCAGCTGGCCACAAGGTGAATTTGGCGGTATGGGGCTAGAAGGCGCGGTCAGACTGGGCTTCAAAAAAGAGCTCGCGGCATTGCCAGAAGGTGAAGCGCGCGACGCACTCTTCGAAAAATTGCTTGCCGAGATGTACGAAAAAGGTCGTGCAACAGAGGCTGCTGCCTACCTGGAAATCGACCTGGTAATTGATCCCTCGGAGAGCCGCGCGGTGATATTAAGAGGCATCAAAAAACGCTAATTGCACCATTATCGAATCATTGTACCCACAGCAGCATCGAGTACTTGTGCACAGTAACGCCACTCATATACTGTATAAATAAACAGTATATGAGTAAACGGCCGTGCTCTGGCTTTGCCTACATTTCCCTAAATTACCGCTCGAAGCACTCACATCAAAGCCAAGCTTTGATGAGGACTGCTTACGTGTAGTGATCGAGGCAAACCGCGTGATTACCTGCGATGATGCGGTAGAGGCGCTGGGCGTAAAGCCAGGACTAAAGCAATCCACTGTCAGTGGTCTACTCAGCGGGCAACCCCTTCAGCTTCTCAGTCGGCAAGTTGAGCAAGAACAGCGCGCACTTAAGCAGCTCACACAATGGACCTACTCCATTACACCAACACTCACCCTGTGGCGAGATGATTGCTTACAACTTGAAGTTGGGCGATGCCTGCTCGTTCATGGTGGTCTAGAAAACCTTTTAAAGAAGATAACAACCGAACTCGATCGTCGCGGGTTTACCGCATCTGTGGGCATCGGCCCAAGTCAAGAAGCCGCTTGGTTATTCAGCCAGTCTGACCCTTCGCCAATGATGGATATGCCCATTGAGGGCCTCTCGCTTGAGTCACGACTTTCCCCCCTTCCACTGGCTCACATAACCGACTTCCCTAAGGACACTGCCGCACTTGCCAAAGCTGGAGTTCGCACCTTTAAAGACCTATTTTCGCTCCCAAGCACATCACTGAAGCGACGCTGTAGTCGAGAATTTACCCGGTGGGTTGACCAATTATTATGCCGAGTAGAGACGGCCATTGAAGACTTTTATCCAGAACCGGAATACAGCGATATTATCTGGCTAGGGTATGGCTCAAAAAACCATCAAGAACTTGCGCTACCCATGAAAACGTTATTAGAAGGTTTTGCTGAGTTCGTCAGGAATACGCAACTTGAAACACAGCACATTGCCTGGGCGTTTTTACCTGTTCAGGGCGTTCATACGCACCTTGATATTCACAGCAGTGAATGCCACAGCGACCTTAACCGCTGGCTGGAACAATCGTTACTGAAATTAGACCTGTTGACGTTTGACGACCTCATAGAAGGTGTTCAGCTGACCGCGTGTGAACTCAGTGCAGCACAACACAAAACGCAGGATTTGTTTCTCGAATCCAAGCACCAAGAACCGCTATCACAACTGATCGATCGATTACGCAGCCGGTTAGGCTTTCAAGCCGTGACCCACGTCTATGAACGCTCAGAACACCTACCCGAACACTGCTCTTACACTGACCCTAATCAGTTCACCGCTCAGATCAGCAATCCCTCGATTACTCAGCGCCCCTTCTGGCTACTCAACTCACCACAGCCTATTAGTCAGCGGGGCAATCAACTGTACTGGATGGATGCACTCGAGATCGTTAGAGGTCCTGAACGCCTGGAAGATTACTGGTGGAGCCAGCCTTCTAGTCGAGACTACTACGTCGCTAAAACACGCACAGGGCAGCCTGTTTGGATCTTTCAAGATCGCCACAGTCGGTGTTGGTTTTTGCAGGGCATTTTTGACTAATTTGTCACATTTCTTAATATTACAATTTTATTTCATTAAAACTTCATTTAAGTTACACGGGTTGTTTGAGTTAATTGCGGGTAATCCGCTAAACGCTGTGAAGCGATAGCACGCCGGGAGGCGTAAGGAGACAAGAAGAATGAAAATGAACAAACTATTAATAGGCCTCTGCGCTTTAGGCGCCCTTTATACGTCAGGTGCGAGTGCCGAAGTCGTCCAAGATTGTGTGCTTTCAGGTGAGGTGATCGGGGTCAACGAGTACCCGTCAGATACCCTTCGCGTAAGATTTCACGATATCGACCATGGTGTCGAGGCGAATTGCAATAAGTTAAAGCGCCGATCCATGCGTAGTCGCGTTGACGCTAGCATCACTATGGTTGGCCTCGAGCTGCCACCGGGATCAAAAGTGACTTATGCCTTTCAGCAGACCCGCTCCGACACAACGTGGGAACTGCTCAGCGTTCAGCGTCCTGTTCTGCTCAGCGTTAACGACTGAATCGCAAAACATCCCTAACAAAAGCTCAGCCCAACTTATTCCTGCGTTGGGCTTTTTTACTTTCAAAGAGCGCTAATCTGTCGACACCCAGATCAGCTTAGACGTATCAAATCCCAGTGCTTGGCTTTCATTAATAAAGCGCTGGCGTACTTCGGCACTGACATCAGGCTCTCGCGCTAATAACCAAAGATAATCGGTGTTGTATCCGGAAACAAACGCGTAGCTGTAATCGTCAGCGAGTTCAAACACCGCATATGTTCCATAAAACGGCCCAAAGAAGGACACTTTGAGGTGCGCAATATCGCTTGAACCCATCGGCTTGGCGACGCCCTCTGCCTGACGCCACTCGTCCTTCTCAGTATTGAATCCTTTATTCAGAACAGAAATCGATCCATCCTCATTCAAACCGTACGTCGCAGTCACACGCTCAAGATTACGCTCAAAGCTATGGTCTAAACGTGCAATTTCATACCAGGTTCCTAAGTACTGCTCGGTATCAAACTGGCTTACCGGCTCGACGTTGTCAGGCAAGCCCGTACAGCTGACTAACAAGACAATACACAACATACCCAGTCGCTTAAGCACGGCCTTTCACCTCGTTGAATGAATCTCCAGTACTGATTATGACTGACAACTGACAGGATGTGGGCTTTATTGAAAAAAGCCTTATACTGTATAAAAACACAGTAGTTTTGACATGTCGTACGCTGAGCTCCACTGCCTAAGTAACTACAGCTTTCTTCGAGGTGCATCGCACCCATCAGAGCTCGTAGAGCAAGCCGTGCAGCTGGGGTATTCAGCCCTTGCACTCACCGATGAGTGCTCACTGGCAGGTGTTGTTAAGGCACATGTCATAGCGAAGGAATTGAATTTCAAACTCATCATCGGCAGTGAATTTACAGTCAGCGAAGGGTTGAAAATCGTCGCCCTAGCACCGTCAAGGGCGGCATACGGAGAACTTTCTAGCTTGATCAGCCGATCACGACGACGCAGTGCGAAGGGGCATTACATGACCCACCTTCGAGATGTTTATTTCCATCTAAAACGCTGTTTCATTATCTGGATACCAATGGATATTGAAAGCGAGTGCCACCACGCGAAAACACTTGCACGACGTTCACCGGGTCGATTCTGGATTGGTGTCAGTCAACTGTTACGTCACGATGACTTAGCTCGATTAGTCGATTTACAAAGACTAGCATCAGAAATGAGTGCACCACTGCTCGCCTGTGGCAGCGTCGAAATGCACTCGGCACGCCGTAAAATGCTGCATGACGTCCTCACAGCAATACGTTATAACCGCTCTGTCCAAGAGCTCGGTCAACACCGCGTATGTAACGGTCAGCAGCACCTCAGACGTTTAGACAAACTGGCCCCACTGTACCCACAAGAACTGCTCGGAGAGACCTTAAGACTGGCCCAACAGTGTCACTTCAACCTCGATGAACTGCGATACGAGTACCCTGAAGAAGTAGTACCCAACGGTCATTCTGCCAACAGTTACTTACGAAAATGCGTGTCAGAGGGTGCTCACCGCCGATGGCCCAAAGGTGTCCCACCGCGCATACAAGAACGCATCGAACGAGAACTCAAACTCATCACAGAGCTGGATTACGAATACTATTTTCTCACTGTGTACGATGTCGTTAACTTTGCTCGACAACGGCATATTTTGTGCCAAGGCCGCGGATCAGCGGCAAACTCAGTGGTGTGTTACTGCTTACACATTACCGAAGTTTCTCCTGAACAAGTGTCGCTGCTTTTTGAGCGATTTATCTCACGCGAGCGCGATGAACCTCCGGATATCGACGTCGATTTTGAACATGAACGACGCGAAGAGGTCATACAGTATATTTATACGAAGTACTCCCGCCGTCGGGCTGCGCTTGCGGCGACGGTCATCACTTACCGCTCGCGCAGTGCCGTAAGAGATGTCGGAAAAGCGCTGGGAATGGACACCGTCTTTGTAGAGGAATTAGCAAAATCTTTGGCGTGGTGGAATCGCGAGCGCGAGCTCACCGCAAAATTTGAAGCACAAGGCATCCAGTCCAGCAGTATTCAAGCCGAGCTCTTCTTAAGCATGACACAGCAAATACTCGGCTTCCCACGACATCTGTCACAGCATGTGGGTGGGTTTGTTATCAGCCGCGGGCCTATTTCCAACCTTGTCCCTATTGAAAATGCCAGCATGCCCGACCGAACGGTTATTCAGTGGGATAAAGAAGACATCGAGTCACTCGGCCTGCTCAAAGTCGATATTTTAGCGCTTGGAATGCTCTCAGCCATCCGAAAAACACTGGCTCTCGTCCAGCGACAGGTCCCGTCTATTCAGTCGATTCAGGACATTCCAAAAGACGACCAGGCCACATTCAGAATGCTGCAGACCGGCGATTCACTCGGTGTTTTTCAAATCGAGTCACGCGCGCAAATGTCGATGCTCCCCAGACTCAAACCCACCTGCTTTTATGATTTAGTGATCGAAATTGCAATCGTCCGACCAGGGCCAATTCAAGGTGACATGGTCCACCCCTACCTGCGACGTAGAGCAGGTTTAGAGGCCATTACCTATCCCGATCCAGCAATACGATCTGTTTTAGAACGCACATTAGGTGTCCCGATCTTTCAGGAGCAAGTCATCCGACTCGCCATGGTTGCTGCCGGCTTCAGCGGTGGCGAGGCAGACTCCCTTAGACGTGCCATTACTAACTGGGGCCGAAACAGCAAACTTCTGACATTCGAAAACAAGCTAAAAAGCGGCATGTTGCATCGAGGATACAGCGCGGACTTTGCCGATCAGCTTTTTAGTCAAATCAAAGGCTTTGGTGGCTACGGTTTCCCCGAGTCTCATTCGGCCAGCTTCGCATTACTGGCCTATGTTTCGGCGTGGCTAAAATGCCATCATCCCGGCGCATTTTATGTGGGCTTACTGAACAGCCAACCTATGGGTTTTTATACGCCATCACAACTTATCCAAGATGCCGATCGGCACGGCGTCAAATCACTGCCCATCGACGTCAATCACAGCGACTGGAACCATCGATTGATCACCGCCGATGCAAGAACACAGGAAGTGATACAACTGGGATTAAGGTTGGTCAAAGGACTCAGTAAATCAGGCGCCGACCAGATTATCGATGCACGCACCAGCGCCCTCTTTGAGTCGGTCGCAGACCTCAGGCGACGCACTAATATAAACCAAAAAGATCTCGAAGCACTTTCGGCCGCCGATGCACTAACGACACTTTCAGGGCACCGCCATAAGACCCACTGGGCCATTATGGCACTCAAAGACGCTCGCCCGTTATTAGTTGACGAGCACCGTCAACAGGAGAATGACATGGACGCCATTACAGCACCGTCCATAACCGAGAACGTTATTTTTGATTACCAAAGTACGGGGCTCACATTACGTACACACCCGCTTGCCCTGCTACGTCGACAGCCACCGTTTGATCGATGTCGTCGTCAAACCGACCTCATTGCCATGGGCAACCGCCGCTTTGTTCGAACAGCGGGCCTCGTGACGTGTCGACAGCGACCTGGGACCGCATCGGGCGTAATTTTCCTGACCCTCGAGGATGAGACCGGCAATATCAACGTTATTGTCTGGCCCCGCGTTCAAGAACAGTTCAAAGCGGCGTTAATGACCGCCCAACTGCTGCTCATCAAAGGGACCGTCGAATCGAGAGACGGAGTCACTCATGTTATCGCAAGCGGTCTTTATGACCACAGCCATGCCCTCAGCGACCTGGCTGTTAAGTCTCGAGACTTCCATTAAGTAAGGTGTCAGATATCGCCATGTCGAACAGGGACCGTAAACGCCTGGTCTTTGATCCCCGCATAAACCACCAAAATGACTGCGTCGGTGTCACCAATATTGGCACCGCCGTGCGGCTGATCAATGAGCTCAATAACCGCCTCGCCAGCTCGCGCAATGTGCGTCTTACCCGAATCGGTCCGCACTTCAATAATACCCTGCAATACAACGCCTGCGGTCATGAACGGATGCTCGTGTAACGGAAGCGCCATACCCACAGGAATCGTGACTCGCGCCACAGTGACCTCCGGTTGGCCCTGTGCGTATTCAGCTAACGGCGACCCACCCCAATCTTGGGTCGACTGCGCCAAAACAGTGGTCTCAATTGCTCGCTCAGAGACAACAAGCTCTCCACTCATTATACGGGGAGCGAGCAACATCAATCCCATTACAGCACCTGCACCGCGTCTCGAAAAATGCTTCATGAAAAAACGACCCCCAAAGGTTGTTGGCCTAAAAGAAACGCGGCTGATGCCTCAGCTCTAACCCAAAGACGGCACTGCACACGACACAGGCTTATTCTGAATCAGCCGAGACTACCGCTTTTAACTCACCCAATTCGTCTTGTGTAATGAAAAACTCAATCGGTTGGCAGCAGACCTGGCAGTCTTCAATGTATTGCTCGCCGAGGTCCTCAGGATTGAGCAAGACGCAAATAGACTCCCAGCAATAAGGGCAGTCTATCCATGACTCTTCAAGCCCTCTATTCATGTCAATCAGCTGGCTTGCTTGACCGACGCTACCTTGGCGCTTCGATCGGTAAAGATCAGAGCACCATCGGCTACTGCACTGTTGCGGAACATCTTTTTATCCTTCCGGAAGTCCTGCGGATTCACCCACGGCATCTGAGTCCCTTGCCTGGGAAGCTTCGGCATCATTCGCTGCATGTAACCCGCTGAAAAATCATGGATCCAAAAGCGTTTCTCCATGGTTTTTGCGAGTAAGTCGGGAATTCGAGGCGTCGCCTGGTCGTAACCGAACTCATCCATATGATTAAGCACGCGACACACCCACTCAGCCGTTAAGTCAGCGCGCAGCGTCCACGACGCATTAATGTATCCAAACGTCTGCACCATATTAGGAATGTTCGAGCACATCACACCTTTATACGTCCACTCGTCGGCAAAATTCACAGGCTTGCTGTCGACACTAAACTCGGCACCCCCTAAATTGAGCAGCTCAATCCCAGTCGCGGAAACGATAATATCGGCCTCGATACGCTCGCCGGAACCCGTGACTAAACCCGTCGCATCAATGTGAGAGATCGTATCGGTCACCACCTCGGCTTTTCCCGTGCGCAGTGCGGTGAACAAATCGTCATCCGGCACCAAACACAACCGCTGATCCCAAGGGTTATAGCTCGGTGTGAAATGCTTTTTGACATCGACGACATCGCCAACGGCTTTTTCCACCTCTTCCAAAAGTGTTTGAGCAACCAAGTCTGGATTAGTGCGCGTTTTGTTATAGATGATTTGTTGCCATAACGTGTTTTTGAAACGCACGAGCCCGTAAGCCCAACTCGCTGGCATTATGTATCTTAAGAAATTCGCAAACTTGTCGACCGATGGTCGCGAAATCACATAGGTGGGCGACCGCTGCACCATGGTGACCTTCTCGGCCTCCAGAGCCATATTAGGCACCAACGTCATGGCGGTGGCGCCAGAGCCGATAACGACCACTCGCTTTCCAGCGTAGTCGAGGTCGTCCGGCCAGAACTGGGGGTGGATCCACTGTCCTTGGAAACTATCGCGGCCTTCAAAGGCAGGTTGATGTCCCACGTCGTAGTTGTAATACCCGGCACACATCAACAAAAAGTTACAGGTGAAGTACCGTGTCTCGTCACTGGTCTCAACCGTCAGCAACCACGTGGCCGACTCAGAAGACCATGACGCATCGATCAGTTTGTGCCCAAACTGGGTCCTTTCACGAATGCCATACTCATCCGCCGTCTCGTTGACATAGTCCCAAATCGCAGGTCCGTCGGCGATGGCTTTCTTTGCTCGCCACGGCTTGAAGTTATAGCCCAGCGTGTGCATGTCAGAGTCGGAGCGAATGCCCGGGTATTTAAATAAATCCCAAGTCCCGCCAATGGCGTCGCGACGCTCTATGAGCATGTAATCGCGGTCCGGACAGTTCGTCTGCAAATGCACCGCCGCGCCGATACCCGAGAGTCCAGCACCAACGATCATCACGTCGGTATGGAGCGCAGCGCCGAGTGAGTTGTTGTTCATAGTTAACACCTTTTTCTCAAAACCAAAGCAGAGCGCATCAGTCGCCTAGTATGGAACGGCCTTTCTCGGCAGCAATACGCAAGCGCAGTGCATTGAGCTTTATAAAGCCTTCTGCATCGCCCTGATCATACTTTCCAGCATCATCTTCAAACGTCGCAATAGCGTCGTCAAACAGTGAATCCGCAGAGCGACGCCCGGTGACCGTCACGTTCCCCTTGTACAGTCGAATTCGTACGTCACCATTAACAACGCGCTGCGTTTCATCAATGGCCGTTTGGAGCATCACCCTTTCGGGTGCCCACCAGTACCCGTTATAAATCATTTTCGCGTAACGTGGCATGAGCTCGTCCTTGAGGTGTGCCACTTCGCGGTCGAGCGTCAGTGATTCGATGGCGCGATGCGCTCGAAGTAAGATGGTCCCCCCCGGCGTTTCGTAGCAACCGCGCGATTTCATACCGACGTAACGGTTTTCGACAATATCTAAGCGCCCCACACCGTGCTCACCACCCATGCGGTTGAGCGTCGCCAGCACGGTTGCAGGCGACAGGCGCACACCATCAATTGCGACAACATCGCCGCACTCGAACGTCAGCGTCAGCTCAAGTCCCGCATCAGGGGCGGCCTCAGGGGACACCGACCAACGCCACATCGATTCCTCGGGTGGACACCAGGGATCCTCCAAGACATCGCCCTCATAGGAGATGTGCAACAGATTGGCGTCCATGGAATAAGGCGACTTCTTTTTCGCGTTTGAGAAATCAACAGGGATCGAGCGCTCCGCGCAGTAGGTCATGAGTGACTCACGAGAGCTCAAGTCCCACTCACGCCAGGGTGCGATCACTTGAATGCCTGGCTTCAATGCGTATGCCCCAAGCTCAAATCGGATCTGATCGTTGCCTTTGCCCGTCGCGCCGTGTGAGATCGCATCGGCCCCCGTCTCATTCGCAATTTCAACCAATCGCTTTGCAATAAGCGGGCGTGCTATCGAGGTACCCAGTAAGTACTCGCCCTCGTAAATGGTATTGGCTCGGAACATAGGGAAGACGTAATCGGCAACGAACTCCTCACGCAGGTCATCAATATATATTTCCTTAACGCCAAGCGCCTCGGCTTTCGCACGTGCTGGTTCTACCTCTTCACCCTGACCTATATCGGCGGTGAAGGTGACCACCTCACAGGCGTAAGTGTCTTGTAGCCATCTAACAATAACCGACGTATCCAGACCGCCCGAATACGCGAGGACAACCTTGTTCACACTGCTCATTTACCGCTCCTGTAGTTAGGCGGTGAAGTTTACGCGCGGCAAGCCCCGTTGGACAGCCGATCACTGATAAACTACCGCCTTCAAGGCGCAAAGAGTTAGAAAATGTCCCGAATAACCATCACAAAGCCCGATGATTGGCACATTCATTTACGCGACGGCGATATGCTGGATCGAACAGTCAACGATGTTGCCGCCTGGGCTAATCGTGCCGTGATCATGCCCAATCTTAGCCCACCCGTCCTCACAGTGGCCGATGCCACTGCTTATCACAGCCGAATCCTGTCGGCGCTGAGCAAGGCGCCTGACTTTGAGCCCCTGATGACGCTGTACTTGACCGACAACACTACCCCGCAGGATATTCGCGAGGCGGCGGCGTCTCCCTTGGTCTGCGGTGTTAAGCTTTACCCTGCAGGCGCAACCACCAACTCTGCAGCGGGCGTGACCGGCCTTGAGTCGCTCAAACCCACCTTGGCCGCCATGCAAGAATACGATGTCCCGTTACTTATCCACGGTGAAGTGACGGATCCAGAGGTCGATATCTTCGATCGAGAAGCCAAGTTCATTGAGCGCACGCTCGGCCCACTGACCGCGGAATTTACAGAATTGCGAGTGATTTTGGAGCACATCACAACACAAGACTCGGTCGCCTTTGTCAGCGAAGCTAGAGCGGGCGTCGCCGCCACCATCACGCCACAGCACCTACTGTTTGACCGCAACGATATGCTTGTCGGAGGTATACGCCCCCACCTTTTTTGTTTGCCGGTACTCAAGCGAAGAAGCCATAAAGAATCGCTGCGCGCCGCAGCGACCTCAGGTAATCCCCGCTTTTTTATAGGTACCGATTCCGCACCGCACACCATTGAGACAAAAGAGTCTGCCTGTGGTTGTGCGGGCTGCTACAGTGCTCACGCCGCAATCCCCCTGTATGCAGAGGTGTTTGAAGAAGAGGGGTGCTTGGATCGACTCGAGGGATTTACCAGTCACTTCGGCGCGGATTTTTACCGCAGACCCAGAAACACCGACACGGTCGATCTGGTAAAGGACGCAACGCGCGCACCCGACAGCTTGACCTTTGGTGCCAGCACCGTCACCCCCCTGAGAGCCGGCGAGTTACTGCCCTGGCGATTGGAACCGTCCCAATGAGTGACCACATGGAAAAGTTGATGAAAAATCGGTTTCGCGGGTTCCTTCCAGTGGTGGTCGACTTAGAAACGGGCGGCTTTAATTCTAATACCGATGCGATCCTTGAGATTGCAGCAACATTTTTTGAAATCGATGCCGACGGTCGCCTCACGGTTGGCCAGACGCTTGCGCGCAATGTAGATCCTTTTGAAGGCGCGAACCTCGAGCCTGCAGCGCTTGAATTCACTGGGATAGATCCTGAAAATCCTTTGCGAGAGGCCGTTCCCGAAGAAATTGCCTTGGGCGATATCTTTGCTGAAGTTCGGCGCGCCGTCAGGGACATGGGCTGCAACCGCGCTATTTTAGTGGGCCACAACGCACACTTTGATGCAGGCTTTCTCAATGCAGCCGCCGATCGCTGTGAAATAAAGCGAAATCCCTTTCATCCGTTTTCACACTTTGACACGTCAACATTGGCAGGACTTGCCTATGGGCACACGGTTTTAGCGAAAGCCTGCAAGCGCGCCGGCATCGAATTTAGCAACAGTGAGGCCCATTCCGCAGACTATGATGCGCATAAAACGGCCGAGTTATTTGCCGGGATCGTCAATCGTTGGCAGGATCTTGGCGGCTGGACCTGGCCCCAGATAGATCAGGATGGGTCGGAATAGATCAGCCCGACATTTCGCTCAACAGTACATCGAGCTGATCGATGTACTGGGTAATGTCGGTCAGCCCAAGCAGTTCGTACTTCACCGAATTCTCAATGGGAAGCAACTGCGTTAATACATGACAAACATCCCAGGCATTTTCCGTGTC
>ENA-OUOG01004367-OUOG01004367.1-marine-metagenome-genome-assembly--contig:-NODE-4367-length-12240-cov-6.900600_pt1 | contig 12240 bp, 3 predicted proteins | sample MGYA00248635_ERZ508505 | MGnify/ENA primary metagenome ERZ508505 (study PRJEB26176, sample SAMN06267871) | marine metagenome | isolation source: Saanich Inlet, British Columbia, Canada | place: Pacific...
ACGTGTTCTCGTCCCACGGCCATTTCTCCGCGCGCAGCGACTTCAACTCCTCGAGCTGTCCGCTGCTCGCCGCTGCCGCGCACAGGCATTCTTCACGAGACAGACGACCCCGCGAGTGCATGTGCTTCAGCGTGGTCAAGTATCCCTTGCGCACGGCTTCATTTTCTTTCGGCTCCTTGACCGTGAGCTTCGTCGCCGCAACCGCACGCTTCGTCGCCGCCACGGCGGCGCGCATCCCTCGAGAAACCGCGGTGAGGCGAACGAGATCTGCGGGGTCGTTCAACTTGTCCGACCCGAGAATGTGCGAGACGACGAGATGGTTGGGAAGGCCCGGAATCGCCGGTTTCTCCTCCGCCAGACGGGAAGCTAAGCACGCCTCCAACTTCGCCGCGCGTTTCCTGAGCGCCTCGCACTCCAGTTTCGAAGCCTCGAGCGCCGCCCGGAGCGTCTGCGTCTCCTCTGCCACCAGACGCGCGATTTTCGAGGCGAGCGTGCGCTCGAACGCCTCCTCGGTCTCCCCGACGCGCAGGTGACCGTCGGCCATGGAGACCACGTAGTCGCACTCGGGGAAGGACTGCAAAGCGCTCATGCGAGAAGACGGGATGTGCGCGTCGGAAAATGCGGTCCAGCGCGAAGGCGCGTGGTGGTTGTGCCGCTCGACGCACGAGGACCTCGAGAGTAACGCCCAGATCCTCGGGGGCGACGAAAAAAAAAAGTGTCGCTGCACTCAGGGAGGTTCGAACTCCCGACCTCGAGCTTACTAAACGCGCGCTCTACCACTGAGCTATGAGTGCCCTATGGGCTTTTCAGTCTTCACTGAAGTTTAGTGTTTCGTACCCTCATTCGAGGGTGAGGAAATCCATGAGTATGTTTCTTGGCTTGGATGACATTTGCAAGGATCAGGTTCTTGCGCACGATAAAAAACGCGTTTTTCTCGCGCTCTCTGGGCCGTTTCAGAGGCCGAGAGGCGCACCGGCGCGTTCGCACGCGCGACGCGCTTCACCCGAGCGACTCTCGCGGCGGTCAGAGACGTTTCGAGCCCTCCCGCGTCTTCCCCGACCGCCGTAGCGGAGGCGAAAAAAAAAGATGCGCGACGAAAAAGCGTGCACGCTGGCTGGTGGATCGAAAAATCCATCCGTCGCTTCTTCGAGGGCGACACTTGCTGCTCTTCGACGGACGCGACCAAAATCTTTCGCGCAGCGGCGAAGCAGGCGCTCGCCGCGCACCCACGCGCGGCTCGGGGTAGCGGCGATGGCCTCGACGTCCGCGGCGGTCGTTCCGACAGCGAGGATGGGCGTCGAGCGCCGCGGATCTCGAGGGGTCGGGCGGGGTGGCGGGAGAGAAGCGTGCCTGGCGCGCGACGGAGTTGGCACCGCCGACGCGCGTGCTTCCGTCGCGACAGGGCACCGCCGCGCGCGTCACGCGCGCGCGGCGGCGTCGTCGGGTGAGGACGCGAGCCCCGCGGCCACCTCCGACCGCCCGTTCCGATTCTGCATCGACCGCGGCGGGACGTTCACGGACGTGTACGCGGAGGTCCCCGGCCCCACCCCGGGCGCGCCTCCCTCGCACCGCACGCTCAAGTTGCTTTCCGAGGATCCCGCCAACTACGAGAGCGCTCCGCGCGAGGGCATACGACGCGTGCTGGAGGAGGTGACCGGCAAGAAGATCCCGAGGGACGCCCCCGTGCCCACCGACCAGATCGAGTGGATCCGCATGGGCACGACCGTCGCGACGAACGCGCTGCTGGAGCGACAGGGCGCGAGGACCGCGCTGGTCACTACGGCAGGGTTCAAAGATCTGCTCGCCATCGGCAACCAGGCGAGGCCGAACATCTTCGACCTGAAGATCGAAAAGCCGGGCGCTCTGTACGAGACCACCGTGGAGGTGGACGAGCGCGTCCGCGTGTTGCCTAAAGACGTGTTCGGCGACGAGTACCTAAACGACGACCCGCGGGTCACAACTAACACTGCCACAGGCGAGAGGGCGCTCGTCGAGACGCCGCTCGATCTCGACGCTCTGCGTCCGAAGCTTCAAAAACTCAAAGACGAAGGCGTCGAGGCGCTCGCGGTGGTGCTCCTGCACTCGTACGTCTACCCCGACCACGAGAAACAAATCGGTACGCTCGCGTCGGAACTCGGATTCGAACAAGTCTCGCTCTCGTCGCAGCTCGTGCCGATGGTAAGAGCGGTGCCGCGCGGCCACACCGCGTGCGTCGACGCGTATCTCACCCCCAAGACGCGCGAGTACCTCCGAGTGTTCCTGGCGGGGTTCGACGACGGTTTAAGGGACGTCAAGGTGTCCTTCATGCAGTCCGACGGCGGCCTCACCCCCGCGGACAGGTTCACGGGGTACAAGGCCATACTCTCCGGGCCCGCGGGAGGCGTCGTCGGGTACGCGGTGACCACCTCCGAGGTGTACGCCGCCGAGGACGCCGCGACGAACGGCGACGACGACGACGGCGGTTCGATTCAGAAAAAAAGAATTCAGAAACCGCCGCCGTGCATCGGGTTCGACATGGGCGGCACGTCCACGGACGTGTCCCGTTACCACGGCGTGTTCGAGCAGGTCACGGAGACTGAGACCGCGGGGGTGGTGATCCAGGCGCCGCAGCTGGACATCACCACCGTCGCCGCGGGGGGCGGATCGCGTCTCGCGTTTAAGAGCGGGACGTTCCGGGTCGGCCCGGAGTCCGTCGGCTCGCAGCCCGGCCCGGTGTGTTACCGCAAGGGCGGCGCCTTTCTGTCCGTGACGGACGCGAACGTGCTTCTCGGGCGCGTGCAGCCGGGGTACTTCCCGAAGATCTTCGGGCCGGACGAGAACGAGCCTTTGGACTTGGAGGCGACCAGGCGCGCGTTCGAGCGGGAGACGGAATTGATAAACGCCGAGCTCGCGGAGATTTCGCGTTTCAACGGCGACGCGCCCCCCGCGCCGCTCACGCCCGAGGAGATCGCGCTGGGGTACCTGAAGGTGGCGGACGAGGCGATGTGCCGCCCGATCCGCCAGATCACCGAGAGCAAGGGCTACGAGACATCCGCGCACGTTCTGGCGGCGTTCGGGGGCGCGGGGCCGCAGCACGCCTGCGCGGTGGCGCGCGCGCTGGGCATTAAAAAGGTTTTCGTGCACCGCTTCTGCGGGATCCTCTCGGCGTACGGCATGGGCCTCGCCGACGTCGTCGTCGAGGCGCAGCGTCCCTTCGCGGGAGCGCTGTGTGCGGGACCGATCTCGTCGGGACGCGAGGCAGAGACGGAAGAGGCGAACGAGTTAACGCTCACGCGCGCCGCGGACGTCGCGAAAACGCTGGCCGCGTCGCTCGTCGCCGATTTGCAGTCGCAGGGTTTCGACCAAGAGACCGAGGTGGAGACCGAGACGCTCTTGAACCTGCGGTACGACGGCACGGACACCGCGATGATGATCTCCGAACCACCTGACGGCGACTACGTCGCCGCGTTCAAGGAGCGGTTCACGCGCGAGTACGGGTTCGACCTCGTCGACCGGGACCTGAGAATCGACGACGTGCGCGTGCGCGGGATCGGAGCCGCCGAGCTGCTGCGGCGCGCTCCGATGGACGGCGGAGGAGACGCCGAGACGAAGGAGACGCCGCCGGAACCGGATTCCGTCGCGCGCGTGTACTTCGACGACGGGTGGCGCGACACGCCCATCTTCCTCATCGAAACCCTGCGCCCACGGTGTGTCGTGCGCGGCCCGGCGGTGATCATGAACGGCACGGCGACGGTTTTAGTGGAGCCCGCCTGCGTCGCGACGCTCACGCGGTTCGGGGACCTCCGCGTCGACGTCGACGTCGACGTCGACGTCGGCGGCGGCGGCGGCGGCGGCGCGGACGCGGACGTCTCCGAAGACGTCTCCGACCCTGCACCGTCGGACGCGGGCACGAGCCTTTCGCGGCGGCGTGTCCCCGAGACCCCCGACGCCGTGCAGCTGAGCATCTTCAGCAACCGCTTCATGGGCATCGCCGAGCAGATGGGTCGCACGCTGCAGCGCACGAGTGTCAGCACCAACATCAAGGAACGTCTGGATTTCTCGTGCGCGCTCTTCGACCCGAGCGGCGGGTTGGTGGCGAACGCGCCGCACGTCCCGGTACACCTCGGGGCGATGTCCAGCACGGTTCGGTGGCAGATCGATCATTGGTGCGGCGAAGGGAAGGAAGGCTTGAGGCCCGGTGACGTGCTGGTCACCAACCACCCGCAGGCGGGAGGGTCGCACCTGCCGGACATCACCGTGGTCACGCCGGTTTTCCGCGACGGTACGATCGTGTTCTTCGTCGCGTCGCGAGGGCACCACGCCGACGTCGGGGGTCAGACCCCGGGATCGATGCCCCCTTTTTCGCGCTCGATCGAGGACGAAGGCGTGGCGATCAAGGCGTTCAAGCTCGTGAACGGCGGCGTGTACGACGAGGAGGGCGTGATCGCGCTGCTGAGAGGCTCGCGCAAGCTGGCGGATAACCTGAGCGACCTCAACGCGCAAGCCGCGGCGAACCGGCGCGGCATCGCGTTGCTCGACGAGCTCATCGACGAGCACGGCTTGGAGACTGTGCAGGCGTACATGCGGTTCGTGCAGCAAAACGCCGAGCTCGCGGTGCGGGACATGCTCAAGGAAACCGCTCGCGGGCTTCTGGCGGAGACAAAAAAATGCGAAGCGTCGTCGGAGTCTCGAGATCGTGTTCGACTCACCGCCGAGGATTTCATGGACGACGGCTCGAGAGTCTCTTTGACTCTGACGCTCGACGCGAAAAACGGCTCGGCGACGTTCGACTTCACGGGCACGAGCCCCGAGGTGTACGGCAACTGGAACGCGCCTCCCGCGGTGACCTCCGCCGCGGTCATATACTGCGTGCGGTGCCTGGTGAACCAGGAGATCCCGCTCAACGAGGGGTGCTTGGCGCCCATCGCGATCGTGATCCCGAACGGTTCGTTCCTCGCGCCGAGCGAGCGCGCCGCGGTTGTGGGAGGCAACGTGCTCACCTCGCAGCGCGTCACGGACGTGTGCCTGGCGGCGTTCCGCGCCTGCGCCAACTCGCAGGGCTGCATGAACAACCTCACCTTCGGGGACGAGACCTTCGGGTACTACGAGACCATCGGGGGGGGGGCGGGCGCGGGGCCCACCTGGGGGGGCGCCTCCGGCACGCAGTGCCACATGACAAACACGAGAATCACCGACCCCGAGATTCTCGAGCGGCGGTATCCCGTCGTCGTGCGCGCGTTCGCCATAAGGGAAGGCTCGGGCGGCGCCGGGAAACACAGAGGCGGGGACGGCGTTCGGCGCGAGATCGAGTTCCTGAAGCCGATCACGGTATCCGTGCTCACCGAGCGGCGCGTGTTCGCGCCGCGGGGCGTCGCGGGGGGGAAAGACGGGAAGACGGGCGAAAACGCTCTGCTCGTGTTGGAGAAGGGCGCCGCGGACGACGACGCGGACGACGACGGCGAAAGACAAAAGCGGCGCGTGGTTAACCTCGGGGGGAAGAACTCCGTGTCCGTCGCCGCGGGGGACATCCTGCGCATACTCTCGCCCGGGGGCGGGGGGTACGGCGAGCCGAGCGACTGAGCGCGTAACGCGACATAAGCGCATCCGTTTCGGTTATTCATCGTACGTCGTGTTCAAAAGCCCGCGACCGTTCTCGTTACTCGACTTGGGGCGTGCGACGCTGAACCTCGTAGACCCCGGTTCTGGAGTTATTTTTTCCGAAACCTCCGGCCGAAAAAATCGTTGTCGTTGTCGTTGTCGTCAAGAAAAACCGCCGTTTAGGGAGCGCGAAGAGGCGCCTTTGGGAGATTTCCCAGAATGACCGACGTCGGGTGGAAAAAGAACCGCCCGAACCGGAAAACGACGGTCTGATCGTTCTCGACGCTCGGTTCAAAAATGGAATCTCGCGTCTCCCGACCCGGTTTCTGGTCTGTCAACCCAAGAACGGGAGATGCGCTTTTGAGCGGCTGAAACGCGGCGACCGACTCAAAAAGCGCGTCGGGTTTGCCGCCCCGTGGCGAAAAGACCCGCGATCCAGGGTTTAATCCAGTCGCGACCCTTTGTCACCGCGACCGACGTCAAAATTGGAAGTGTCGGCGGGAAGCTCAGATCGAGCCGCGCGTCTTCGGAGACGTCGCCACGCGAGCGCACTTTCGTGTCCTCGATCCCAAGCCCGAAGGCTCGACCCTTCGCGCGGACGCACGCCCCTCGGCCGGCGACACCGTCGCGCGTCGCGCCCCGGCCACCTTCGGCGGCGGCTAAAAAGCCAAACGCGACCTTTGGGTGATCGGCCCGGCAGCGCCTAGCGTCATGTCCGCCTCGGTCAACAAGCGCGGCTCCGCCGTGGACCTCGCGGACCAGGACATCAGCGTCAGCGCGCCGCTGAAGATCCACGAGAAGTCCATCGAGGACGTCATCGCCGAGTTCCAGTCTGACGGCGAGAAGGGCCTGTCCCCCGCGGAGGCGGCGAAGCGCCTGGAGGAGGATGGCCCGAACGAGCTCGAGAAGCCCCCGCGCATCTCGCTCTTCATGCTCTTCATCATCCAGCTCAACTCCGTGATCATGTACCTGCTCATCGCCGCGGTGATCGCGTCCGCGGCCATCAAGGCCACCGGCGACGACAAGGACAAGTTCTTGTCCTACATCGACTCCATCGCCATCATGATCATCGTGCTCATCAACGCCACCATCGCGGCGGTGACTGAGAACAACGCCAACGACGCGCTCGAGGCGCTCTCTTCGCTCCAGTCCCCCATCTCCAACGTCATCAGAGGCGGCGAGGAGGTGCAGGTGGAGTCCAAGGACCTCGTCCGAGGCGACATCGTCAAGCTCGGCACCGGAGACGTCGTCCCGGCGGATGTGCGGTGCGTGAAAGCCAACGACTTGCGCGTCAACGAGATGCTCCTCACGGGCGAGCCCGAGGACGTCGCCAAGTCCACCAAGGTGAAGCCGCGCCAGCCCGGCGTCGCGGAGAAGCTCACCGCGGACAACATGGCCTTCTCCTCGTGCAACGTCAAGGCGGGCACCGCCGTCGGCATCATCGTCGCCACCGGCATGCGCACGCGCGTCGGCACCATCGCCGCGCTTCTCAACGACGGCGGCGGCGACGAAGACCCCGACGCGCCGCCGAAGGTTGACGAGAACGGTGACCCGCTTCCCGTCAAGGCCAAAAGCAAGAGCTGCCTTCCCGACACCAAGTCCGGCCAGAGCCCCCTGCAGCACAACCTCGAGGCGCTCGCGGTGAAGCTCGGGTACATGGCCATCGCCGTGTGCCTGGTGGTGTTTGTCGTCGGCGTCGCGCTCGGCACCAAGGACCCCGAGCAGCCGGACACGCCCTCGTGGCTGTTCATGATCCTCGTCGCGGTGACCCTGACCGTCGCCGCCATCCCCGAGGGCCTGCCCCTGTGCGTCACCATCGCGCTCTCCACCGGGTGCAAGGAGATGGTCAAGGAGAACGTGCTGATGCGCAAAATTGCCGCCGTCGAGACGCTCGGCTCGGCGTCCATCATCTGCACGGACAAGACCGGTACGCTCACCGAGGGCAAGATGACCCTCGTGGCTATGTACGCCGACGGCACCGACTACGTCGTCACGGGCAAGGGCTTCGACCCCACCGTCGGCGGGGTCGCCACGACGGACGGCGCGAGCGCCGCGAGCGACGGCGGCGTCCGCGCCACCCTCGGCTCGGCGGTGCTGTGCTCCAACACCACGCTCAAGCTCGAGACGGACCCCGAGTCGGGGACCACGCGCTGGACGCCGCGAGGCAACTCCTCGGAGGCGCCGCTGATCGTCGCCGGCCACAAGGTGGGCATCAAGCTGGAGGACCTCGAGAAGTCCCTCGAGCGCGTTTTCGAGATTCCCTTCTCGTCCTCCAGAAAGATGATGGTCACCGTCACCAAGACGACGGGCTCCACTGATTTGAAGCACTGCAGCAAGACGAACGAGCACACCGCGCACGTCAAGGGCGCGCCCAACTACATCCTGGAGAAGTGCAACTCGTACATGACCGCGGACGGCTCCGTCAAGCCCCTCGACGCCGCCGGCAAGAAGAAGATCCTGGACAAGGTGGACGAGCTCTCGGAGCAGGCGCTCCGCGTGCTGGCGGTCGCGACGCGCCCCCTCGGCGCGTCGCTCCCGTTCAACCTCGAGGCGGACACCGACGTCAAGTTTGCCAAGATCGTGGACGGCCTCACGCTGTGCGGCTTGTGCGCTTCCATCGACCCCGAGCGCGACGGCGTGAAGGAGGCTGTGCTGGACTCGAAGACCGCGGGCGTGCGCGTGGTGATGATCACGGGCGACTACCTCAAGACGGCCATCGCCATCGCTAAGAACATCAACATCCTCAACCGCAAGACGTTCACCGAGAACAACGGCGAGGCGACGGATTGCGGCGCGCTGCGCCCGGTGAAGGACGGCCCGTACCTCGGCCACGCCGAGATGGACAAGCTCACCGCGTCCACCTCCGTGTTCGCGCGCGCCAAGCCCGAGGACAAGCTCGAGATCGTCAAGTCGCTCCAGCGCCAGGGCTGGGTCTGCGCCATGACTGGCGACGGCGTCAACGACGCGCCCGCGCTGAACAAGGCTGACATCGGCGTGGCGATGGGTCTGGAAGGCACGGAGGTGGCTAAGGGCGCGTCCGACATGATCCTCACCGACGATAACTTCTGCTCCATCGTGCGCGCCATCGAGAAGGGTCGCATCATCTACGCCGGCATCCAGAAGTTCGTCTCGTTCATCATGTCCGTGCACTTCGCCGAGGTGCTCCAGATTTTCCTCTGCATCGTCAGCAAGATCCCGGTGATGCGCCAGCCGCTGCAGATTCTGTTCCTGATTCTCGTCACCGACTTGCCCCCGTCCATCGCGCTCGGGTTCGAGCCGGGCGAGCCCATGACCATGAAGCGCAAGCCCCGCCCCAAGACGCAGCCCGTCGTGCTGCCCTGGATGTGGAGAGGCATCGTCGCCAACGGCATGATCCTCACCGTCTGCATCTTCTGCACGTACCTGATCGCGCTCTACGCCTACGCCGGCGCGTTCCTCACCGACGACATCACCGACCCCAAGCGCGAGTCCTGCGCCATCTGGCCCAAGGACGAGTGGGCGCCCACGCTCAAGATCGACTGCGGCCTGTGGACCGCGTGCTCCACGGACAGCTCCTCCGCCATCTACGACGCCGCCTGCGCCGCGTACACCCCGCCCACGGACGCGATCGAGCTCGCGGAGGCGGACGCGGCGATGCTCGCCGCGACGGGCGCCACCGGCGCCATCTACACCGCGCACGGCAACCCCGACTGCGAGATTTGCATCGAGACGTCCATCCGCCGCGCGCGCACGTCGGCGTTCATCTCGCTGGTGTGGGCGGAGAACTTCCGCGCGTACTGCTCGCGCTCGTTCGAGCGCCCCGTCTGGGAAGGCACGTTCTCCAACCCCTCCATGAACAAGGCGATCCTCATGGCGCAGATTTCGCTGTACGTCGCGTTGTTCCTCCCCGGCTTGAACGAGGACGTGCTCGGCTTGTACGTGTACGAGATTCACGGGTTCGGCTGGGGCATCGCCTTCATCGGCGCCATGGCCTGCCTCGTCGGCTGCGAGGTGTACAAGTTCATCGCCGGCCAGTACGTCGTGAAGGAGGAGCTCGCCGGGTACGAGGAGGACGCCGACGGGGTCGTGTCCCCGTCCACCTCCATGAAGGAGGTTGTGGTGAACGTCGCCTAAATTTTTAAAGGGCGGTCTCGCGGAGGCGAGTCGCGCCGAGGAGATACGGCGACAAATACTCATAGCCCTTTCACGCGAAGGCGCCGCGGCGCGCGCGAAGCGCGATCCGAAGAACACATTGTTTTGATGAAACGATTCGTATGCATACAATTCGAACACTCTCGCCCGTCCCTCGCCGATCGTCGAAAAGCCCCGAAAGAAAAGAGAGACTCGAAAGAGAGACTCGTCACGGGCTCGGCGGGTCGCACGTCGTGTACCCTCCGAACCGGCTGGCGTCCGCGGGGACGGACTTGGTCGCGTAGGGTCCCGGCGCCGCCGGCGCGGTCGCCGACCGCGGACACTCGCGCGCCCAGTGTCCCGCCTCGCCGCACTTGAAACACGCCACCGGACGCTCGTCGCGCGCAGAAGGCTGCGAGCGCGTCGTGGGCGCCCAGGGTGTCACAGAGCGCGAGTCACCCGGAGGCGTCCTTCGCGGCGTCTCCCGAAAGTCGGCGTCGTTCGCGTCGTTGGCGTCGTTCGCGTTCTCTTTGTCCCGCGACGTCGCGTCACGCAGCGACGCGTAGAACTGCTTCACCTTCGGGTGCGCCTTGATCTTGCGCTCGTCGAACCCGCGGACGCAGAGGCCCTCCGCGCACGTCGCTCGACTGAGCGCCACGTACACCTGCCCGTAGTCAAACGCGTCGCGCAGATTCACCTCGACGCGCGACAGGGTCATGCCCTGCGACTTGTGCACGGTGAGCGCCCACGCCAGCTTGAGGGGCACCTGCAGTCTGTCCGCGTACGCTTTTTTGCCCGCGCTCGCGCTGAACTCCCCCGGCCCGACCGCCAACACGCGCCCGTTGTCGAACGCGACCAGCGGCCAACGCGGAAACGCGCGCTCGGCTTCGGCGACGCGGCGCGGGTGGATCCGGAAACTCGACTTGTGTCTGGCGAATTCGGTTTCGCCTCGCGCGACGAACCCCTTGACGACGCCGCGGCTGCCGTTGACGAGCGCGTCGTCCACGTTCTTGATCAGCACAACCTGCGCGCCCAGTTTCAGAGTCAGCGTCTGCGGCGCCTGGCAGTTCTTGCGCAGCACGTCCAGCACCGCCGCGTCGTCGCCGGCGTCGCGAGCCTCAAACAACACCGCTTCGCCGGGGAGCTTTAAAAGCTCGTCGCGATTCTCGGCGTCCACGTTGGCGTTGACGCTGTGCAGCCTCGTCGGCAGGACGCCCTCCGCGTTGGGCGGCAAGGGCCTCTGCAGGGACCGGAACAGCGAAGAGGCGCGTCCGCCCACCGGGACCTCGCCGCCGCGCACCTCGCGCAGCGCCTCCACCAGCGTAGGGTCTTTCTGCCGAAGCACGCGCGTCAGCTCGACGGCGAGAAAGTCGGCGACGCGCCACGCGTCGCAGTCAAACGCGAACGGGGGCCCTCCCCTTTCGTTCCCTTTCGAGACGGGCGGGAGCTGGTAAAAGTCCCCGGTGAACACTAACTGCATGCCACCGAACGGGATGGCGTGTTCGCCTCTCGCGGCGCGCCCGATGAAGTCCAGCTTCTGCATGATGTCGGCGTCCAGCATGGAGGTCTCGTCGACGATCAGAACGTTCGTCTCGCGCCACCGACGCGTCGCTTTTTCGCTCTTGATAACTTTGTCCGCCACAAATCTCGGACTGCCCGCGCATAGCCCGGCGCCGATGAACTTGTGGATGGTGCATCCGCCGATCGCGACCGCGGCGATGCCGGTGGGCGCGGTCACCGCGACGGCGTCCGCACTTCCGCCGTGCTTCTCGCGCAAAAGCGCGACTAAGGTGTGCAGGACGAACGACTTGCCCGTGCCCGCCGCGCCGTGGAAAAACACGTTCCGCCCGCGACGCAGCGCCGCGTCCACGACGAACCTCTGCTCGGCGTTCATCTTCGTCTCGTAGTTGTCCCGAGCCTCCTGAACGGACATCTCCGTCACCGCGCACACCAACTCGGAGGGTTTCTTCTTCGACTCGAACACGGGCGCCGTCCGCGAGGGGGCGGAGGCGGTGGTTTTTTTTTCGGATCCTTCGCCGGGCGCGCCGGCGGCCATGCCCCACGCGGCGGCGAGCGTGGAGGTGGACGCGGAACCGCCGCGAGCGCCGCCCGCCGCATCGCCACCGAGACCGCGCACGATATCGAGCACTTCGTTCCCGTAATCCTGCTTCTTCTTCGGGCCGACACCCTTGATGTCTCCGAGAGCGGACAGCGTCGCGGGTCGTTTCTCGGCGATGCCGAGCAGCGTCTTGTCGTCGAACACCACGTAAGATGGCTTCTGCATTTCCTTGGCCCTTCGACTGCGCCACCGCCTCAGCGCGTCGAAGACCGCGGACGACATGATGCCCGACGAACGTGCTGCGCCAAGTCCTCTGCCGGCTCGAGATCTGGCGCGTCGCGTTTTTGAAAACGACAATCGGGTTGGGCGCTCATGAGAAACGCTTCAAAAAATAAGATGTGACTTCGGACGAAAAGTCGAAAACGAACAACGACGACACGTTTTTCCCGAATCTCAGATCTCGGGCGCGGCACGCACAACGACGCGCGCGAGGC
>ENA-OUOG01004368-OUOG01004368.1-marine-metagenome-genome-assembly--contig:-NODE-4368-length-12239-cov-4.953462_pt1 | contig 12239 bp, 7 predicted proteins | sample MGYA00248635_ERZ508505 | MGnify/ENA primary metagenome ERZ508505 (study PRJEB26176, sample SAMN06267871) | marine metagenome | isolation source: Saanich Inlet, British Columbia, Canada | place: Pacific...
CAAGCTGCATACCAATATCAAAATTTTCAGCTTCTCCAGAGTGCGCTCTTAATCGTTGTGCTTCAATACTTGTTAATGAAGGGTCTACCCAGCGTCCAAAATGGTCCAACTTAGTTTTGTTATAAGAGATTTCACTTCTTAACTTAAAGTGGTCATTAAAATATGTATCCGCAGTGTAACAATTACAATCCGCCCGATACGAGAAATTTATGTAGTGAATTATACCAATACCATAACCAGTATTACCAATATTATTTTCTTCATTAAGGCGTTGCCCAAAATCTGATCTAAATTGAACAGGCCCAGCAATAACACCGACCTCATGAGAAAACCCAAATTGAGCATTTGTTATCTGCACAACCATAAGCGTAATGCAGATAATTAGTAATTGCCTTAAATTAAAGGTCATAGGTTTTGTTTATTTGGATTTAGACTTTAGCAAATATAAAAAATATCGACGAAACACAAAATAAAACGGACGAAATGCAATAGTTGTTGTATTTTATTTCAAAATCTAAACTAAAGACTAAATATGAAATATTAACTGATAATATTAAAATTATAAACGTTTTTTTTAAAGATAATGTATCTTTGTGGCTTTAAATTGAGAATTCATTAATAACTTTTTAATATGAAAGAAAAAATTGAAGCGTTTTTGGATGAAGTCCGGAAGCGTAATGGTCATGAGCCAGAATTTTTGCAAGCCGTACAGGAAGTTGCAGAAACTGTAATTCCCTACATAGCAGAACATGAAATCTATAACGGGAAAAATATTTTACTAAGAATGGTAGAGCCTGAAAGGTTGATTTCTTTCAGAGTTGCATGGGTAGATGATTCGGGAGAAATTCAAGTTAATAGAGGTTATAGAATACAGATGAATTCTGCAATTGGTCCATATAAAGGAGGTTTACGTTTTCATCCGTCAGTTAATGCAAGTATATTAAAGTTTTTAGCTTTTGAGCAGGTCTTTAAAAATGCTTTAACTACGCTTCCAATGGGTGGTGGTAAAGGAGGTTCTGATTTTAATCCTAAAGGTAAAAGTGATAATGAGATAATGCGTTTTTGTCATGCTTTTATGGCTGAGCTTTCTAGACATATTGGGCATAATACAGATGTGCCTGCTGGTGATATAGGTGTTGGTGCTAGAGAGATTGGTTTCATGTTTGGCATGTACAAGAAATTAAAAAATTCTTTTACAGGTGTACTTACTGGAAAAGGGCAATCATGGGGTGGTTCTTTAATTCGCCCAGAAGCTACAGGTTATGGTAATGTATATTTTGCAGAAAACATGCTTAAAACCAAAAATGACTCTTTCAAAGGGAAAAGAGTTGTGATTTCGGGTTCTGGTAACGTTGCCCAATATGCTGCAGAAAAGGCTATAGAATTAGGCGCTACTGTACTCACTTTCTCTGATTCTGGAGGATATATATTAGATGAAGAAGGTATTAACTCAGAGAAGTTAACCTTTGTAATGAAGCTTAAAAATGAAAAACGAGGACGTATTAGCGAATATGCAGATCAATATCCTAATGCAAAATATTTTGAAGGTGAAAGACCTTGGTCAGTTGCTTGTGATATAGCTTTGCCTTGTGCCACTCAGAATGAACTCAATGGAGAAGAAGCAAAACAATTGATTGCTAATGGTTGTATGTGTGTATCAGAAGGGGCCAATATGCCTTCAACACCAGAAGCTATTCACGAATTCCAAAACGCAAAAATATTATTTGCACCAGGAAAAGCATCAAATGCTGGCGGTGTGGCTACCTCTGGTTTAGAAATGAGCCAAAACTCTTTACGCTTAAGCTGGACAAGAGAAGAGGTAGATGAAAGACTAAAGGATATTATGGAAGATATTCATGATTCTTGTGTAGAGTATGGTAAAAATGAAGACGGTTCTATAGACTATATTAGAGGAGCAAATATTGCTGGATTTGTAAAAGTTGCAGATGCAATGTTGGCTCAAGGCGTCGTATAAATATTTAAATTACATTACCTTAAAGCTCCTTCTTAAACAGTAGGAGCTTTTTTGTATATGATAAGCTAAAATATACCGTTAGTATTAGATATATTTGATAAAAGTTTGTCCATAATGTTTAAACGATACATTCTTGTAATTGCTATTGTATTTGGAATCAACCAATTTAGTGAAGCGCAGGATTTTTCAGCCCTTTGGCAAGACTATTTTTCATATTTTGAAATTGTTGATGTCACTCAAAGTGATTTTAAAGTTTATGCTGCATCAGAGAATGTTATTTTTAGCTATGACATTAATTCTAATGAAATTGAAAAAATAACAACTATTCAAGGACTCTCAGGAGAATTAATTTCTACTATAGAATATAGCGAAGCAAGTCAAATTCTCTTAATCGGTTACAAAACTGGACTTATAGAAATTTATTTTGAATCAGATCAGGGCGTACTTTCTGTAGTGGATATTCTCGAGAAGGAAAGTATTGATCCTAGCGCAAAAACAATAAATGACTTTTACGAAGATGAAGGTTTAGTTTATATATCTACAAATTTTGGTATCTCGGTATACGATTTAGAACGCTTAGAATTTGGTGACACTTATTTTATTGGCAATAACAATACCCAAATCCCTGTCCAAAAAACAGCTGTTAGAAATGGAGCCATTTATGCAGCGTGTAGTTCGGGGAACGGCATAAGAAAAGGATTTTTATCTAATCCCAATTTAATAGATTCTAGTCAATGGCAGGTATTAAGTTTGGGTAGTTATGTGTCTGTAGAGTCTATTGATAATAATTTGTATGCACTTAGATCAGACCAAACTTTATTAAAAATTGTAAATGACATACAATCACCTGTATTTAATTTCAGCTCACTACCTTTAGATTCAGAGGTTTCAGAAGATAAATTATTATACACAACCAACGCAACTGTATTTATATTTGATGGGTGGGCGAATCTTATGACTCAAATAAATCAAACGGCCGATTTTCAAACCACATATACATCTGCTGTTGCTTTTGGTAATGACACCTATATTGGGACAACTGATTTTGGGGTATTAACTACAAATAGTAGTGATTTAAGTTCTTTTGTTGAAATAAGGCCAGATGGACCTTTGCGTAATGATAGCTTTAAAATTCAAGCTTTTAGAGAAGGTTTATGGGTTACTTTTGGAGAGTTTGATCAGTTTTTAAACCCATTTCCTTTAAATAGCAGAGGTGTAAGTATTTTACGTGAAGATACATGGAAAAATGTCCCCTTCGATAGCTTATTAGGAATGCGAGAGTTAAATAAAATTACCATTAACCCGGACAACCCTAACCAGGTTTTTGTAAGTTCATTTATTGATGGAATTTTAGAGTTTAATGATTTTGAACCAACAAATATTTTTAATCAAACAAATAGTCTTTTGCAATCACTTTCTACAACCAGCATAGATATAAGAACAGGACCATCAGGCTTTGATGAAAATGGTAGCTTATGGAATTTAACGAGTCGTGTTGATTTGGCCTTAAAATCCTACTCACCTGCCAGTAATCAATGGCGGACATTTAGTTTTGCTTCTTTTATAGAAGATCCTGTAAATGACGAAGTCGGTTTTTATGATATGGTCGTAGATAATAATACGGGGACAAAGTGGATTGGCTCAGGGAATAACGGATTAATAGCTTTTAATGAGAATGAAACCCCAGCAATAAAAAACATTACTGAAGAAAGACAAGGATTGCCAACTGAAGTTATTAGATCTTTAGCCGTTGATAATTCAGGGCAATTATGGATTGGAACAAGAAATGGTTTGCGCGTTCTTTTTAATACCTCTGGTTTCTTCGAAGATGAAGATGCTACTGTTGAGCCTATAATTTTTTTAGAAGATGGATTAGCAAGAGAGCTACTAGAAAATCAAACAATTACAGATATAGAAGTTGATGGCTCAAATAATAAATGGGTGGGAACATTAGATTCTGGAGTCTTTTATTTTAGTCCTAATGGACAAACCACTATTTATCATTTCACAAAAGATAATTCACCACTACCAACAAATGCAATTAGTGATATATCGATAGATCAAACTGATGGTACAGTATATTTTGCAACGCCTAATGGATTATTGTCATTTAGGGCAGGAGGGTCTTCACCGGTTGAGGAGTTGGATGACGCTTATGCCTATCCTAATCCAGTTAGACCTGAGTATAATATTCTCGGAGCAAATGATTTAAATGATATTAACAAAGGTGTAAAAGTTGTTGGTCTTACCGAAAATGTCAATATAAAAATAACCGATATTGAAGGTAATCTTGTGGCTGAAGCCCAATCTAGAGTCAACAGACGAAATTCTAATTTAAGTACAAATTTTGCTATTGATGGTGGAACTGCAATCTGGAACGGAAAAAATTTGGCAAATAATATTGTTGCTTCAGGAGTATATCTTATCATCATTAATGACTTAGACACATTTGAAAGTAAAATTATAAAACTGCTAATCATCCGTTAGGGTAAAAATATGATTATTACAACCCGTATTATTGTATTAACTAAGATAAAGTACAAAGATTACGACCTTATAATTCGCGCATATACAAAGCATCGGGGAGCTGTAAGTTATCTTATAAAAGGCGGGCTCAAATCTTCTAAAACTAATCGTACAAAAAGTGTATATTTTCAACCACTAATGCAACTTTCAGTTGAGGAAAATTACAAACCTAATCAGTCATTACAATATCTAAAAGATTTAAAAGCTCATTATTTATATAAAACATTATATACCAATGTCTATAAAAGTGCCATTGTTATGTTTCTTTCCGAATTATTAGGAAATGTTTTAAAGGAAGAAGAGCAAAACGAAGATCTATTCGATTTTATAGAAAAAGCATTTCAATATCTAGATAACGAGGAGCAATTTGCGAATTTTCATATTTTATTTTTGTTAAAACTGTCGCGATATCTGGGGTTTCAACCAAATAATCCAAAGGAAGAATACAACTTTTTTAATTTACATACGGGCTCTTTCGAGTCAAATTCAATAGGGCAATACTCAGTTTCAGGCAAAAATTTAACACTCCTAAAACAGATGCTAGGCACAAATTTTGATGATGTATATTTAATTAAAATAAACGCTAAAGAACGTAACGCCTTTTTAAGTATGCTTTTACTTTATTTTGAGTTACATTTGGATGGTTTTAAAAAGCCAAAATCATTGACCATTTTAAGCGAAATTTTCCGCTAATAATCCCCTAAAAAGCTTTGAATTTTTTCAAGTCAAAAATCATATTTTTAATAGCCGCTTTAACTTCAATTTTAGCACAAGGCCAAACTTTGGTTGTTAAAGAGGCAAATTCCAAAGATCCAATTCCGGGGGTTGCTTTGTATAATATAAAAAAGGATAAATCTGTAGTAACCGATGTAGATGGTAAGGCAGATTTAAGTCTATTTTTAGATAATGAGGTTATTTATTTTCAAAATTTCTTATATAATAAACTTCAGTTTACTAAACAGGAGATTGCCTCTAAAAATTATGTAATCTTCATGTCTAAAAGTATTGAAGGGCTCAATCAAGTCGTTGTTTCTGCTTCAAAGTTTGAACAAAGTAGAAAAGATATCCCACAAACTATTATTAGTTTGAGTGCTAGAGACATAGAATTTGCAAATCCGCAAACAAGTGCAGACGCTTTAGCTGCAACGGGTAATATTTTTATTCAAAAAAGTCAATTAGGAGGAGGTAGTCCAATTATACGAGGTTTTTCTACAAGCAGATTGCTTATAGCTGTTGATGGCGTACGTATGAATAATGCTATATTTAGAGGAGGTAATTTACAAAACATAGTATCAATAGACCCTTTTTCTATTAACAATACAGAGGTGACACTAGGTGCAGGTTCAGTAGTTTATGGAAGCGATGCTATTGGTGGAGTAATGAGTTTTTACACCAAAAAGCCACAATTATCTTATAAAGACGAGTTGTTTTTAAAAGCCAATCTTGTTTCGAGGTACTCTAGTGCCAATAATGAAAAAACAGGACACCTAGACTTTAATTTAGGGTATAAAAAATGGGGTTTTTTAACCAGCATTAGTTATTCAGATTTTGATGATTTAAGGATGGGTAATCATGGTCCCGATGCATATCTTAGAAGGCAATTTGTAGAGACATCAAATAATACAGATGTTCTTGTTCAAAATTCAGACCCTTTAGTACAAACTCCTACAGGTTATAACCAACTTAATTTGATGCAAAAAGTGCATTTTGAACCTGCAGATAATTTAAAATTTGGTTTAGGACTACATTATGCCAAAACATCAGAATTTTCAAGATATGATCGTTTAATAAGGCCAGATGGAGATGGTTTGCGCTCTGCAGAATGGAATTATGGACCTCAAAAATGGTTTATGAGTAATTTTTCTGTAACTAAATTAAGTAGTAGTTCTAGCTTTTATAATAAGATTAAGGCAACTTTAGCTTATCAGAACTTTCAGGAAAGTAGAATTGATAGAAATTTTCAATCCCAGACACGTAGAACAAGATCAGAAAATGTGGATGCGATTTCTTTTAATTTGGATTTAGAAAAAACATTTAATTCTAAATCTAGTCTGTTTTATGGGGTGGAATATTTGTATAATATGGTTGGTTCTGAGGGTTATGAAACTAATATTAATACCAATCAAAAAGCAGCATCATTAACGCGTTACCCTAATGGTTCAACTTGGCAGTCTATAGCAGCATATACGAGTTATAAATACAAGCCAAATACTAAATTCGTTTTTCAATCAGGTTTAAGATATAATCATATAATTGCTAATGCAGATTTTACTGAGAATAACCAATTTTTAAATCTGCCTTTTAGCACTTCAGAAATTGATGCTGGAGCTATAACAGGAACGGCGGGAATTAGATGGATTCCAAGTGAGATGATAGAGTGGAGTTTTAACGCATCAACTGCTTTTAGAGCACCTAACATTGATGATATAGGAAAAGTTTTTGATTCTGAACCTGGGGCCGTAGTAGTGCCTAATGATGGTTTAAGACCAGAATATGCTTATGGCGCAGAGTTAGGGCTAAAACTTAATTTTGACAATAAAGTAAAATTAGATATGGTAACGTATTATACTTTTTTAGATAATGCCTTAATCCGTCGCAACTTTACATTAAATGGGCAGAATGAAATTAATTATGATGGAGAACTTAGTACTGTGCAAGCAATACAAAACGCTTCTGAGGAGTACATATATGGTTTTGAAGTAGGTGCAGAGCTTAATTTCACAGAAAAATTTAAACTTAGGACGCAATATAACATCATAGGTGGTATTGAAGAAGCTCATGGTATTGAAGTTCCTGTTAGGCATATTGCTCCAAATTTTGGTCGTACACATCTTGTTTGGACTTATAAGAATTGGCATATTGATGCATTCGCTCAGTACAACGGGACTTTGTCTTTTAAGAACTTGGCACCATCAGAAATAAGTAAAGATTACCTTTACGCTACAGACAAAAATGGTAATCCTTTTTCACCTTCTTGGTATACACTTAATTTAAGAGCGCAATATAGTATTAATGAAAATTTAGAAATTATTGCAAGCCTAGAAAATATAACGGATCAACGTTATAGACCCTATTCTTCGGGGATAGCTGCTCCCGGCAGATACTTTATTTTATCAGCTAAATATACCCTGTAAATTTACTTCTTCAATGCTTTTTTAGATACGGTTTCGCCGTTGGCAAAACCAACTTTAGCAATATAGATTTGTGAATTTAAATTTGATAAATTGTAAGTCTCTTTCGAAGAGTTGCCTTTTAAGTTGTAAACAAGCCTCCCTTGTAAATCATAAATTAATACAGATGTAATTCTTTGATTAGTGTTGGTTGAGAATTCAACCTTGTCATCTAATACTTCTACTATTGTTAGTTCATTTTTATCAAAATCTACAGTATTTGTTGATAATGCACTTTGGTTAAAGACCAATTCAAATCGTTGATCAAAAATACCCCATCAGAATTAAAGGTGTAACCTGAGCTACTTAAATCATGAAGTGTATTTAATAGATTGTCTTTAAGATAAATAGTATTGGAAGAAAGGAAATCTCCTTCCCATTTTACAGCTTCAATGGTGTAAGTTTCGTTTGTGGAAATCAAAGCTCCAAAACCAATTTTAATAGTTTCGTATTCGTTAAGACTACTCAAGGCTTTACCTTGAATAACATAAAAACCTTCACCTTGATTATTTGTAGAGTATAAAAAACCTGCGTTACCCGCATAATTACGTTGTGTATCAATATGGTTACCATCAAAACCATTAGTTGCATAATCTGCATATCCTATGGAAATTTGGCTATATATCCCGACATCAGAACTAAGATTTAACCATAAGCGCTCAACACCATCATTATTGCTTACTGCACTTGCATCTGTAGTTCTATAAAACTCATTATTAGTGTCATTGCCGCTAACACGCATAGTATTAGTAAATAAACCACTACCGGAAGCGTTGGATGAGATAAAGAAACTTTGTCCAGATGGCACACGACTTTCAGGAGGATCTGTTGTTCCGTTTCCAGCTGTACTCATTGTATTTATGGTAATATAATCACTCTGATTAAAGTTTAAAACCTCGTTTCCATTATTATCTGCACTCGGTGGGCTTACGTGAGACCACATATATAGAACACCATCAAGAATACCAGCGTTTTCAGTAAAAAACGCATTTGCATCTATGGCAGATGGGTATGGATTACCAATTAAGTTCCAATGTTCGTCATCGTTATTAGTATCGTAAGGAACATTAAATGAAATGTCTCCAGTATTATAAGGGCCTTGAAAATCATAAGCATAGCTTACTCCAGTACCGAAGAAAAAAGCACCATGCATCGATGCAAATCCTTGACCAGGATTCATAACATCGGTTCTTGCTGCCAGCTCCCATGCGTTTCCGTCATCATCAACACCATCGCCGTCAGTATCTAAAAAGCTATTAGCATTAAACGAATAAGTGCGGTTCACATTTGCATCTGTAAGTCCTTGTTCTACTGTTATTCCAGATACGGGAGAGCTCCAATACGTATAGTCGTAGGTGTTATTTAAAACCGCTGTAGTTTTACTTACATTGGCAATTCCATTTGTATTAAGTGTAAAACTACCTGCTGATGTTCCATCACCACGTTGCACAAAACTACCCTTGCTGTTAGTAGTGATATAGCCATCATTAACAGTAACATCATTAATTACTTCTACATAAAAACCGTTAGATACTGAAAGATTACTGTTATTATTTATAATTAAATTACAGGCAGAAATACTGCCACCTGAAAAGTTGCCATTAATAACTACATTGCTACTTAATGTTGGCAATGTGTTTTGAGGTGTACCGTCATTCCAATTCCAATCATTCCCATCCCAAGTAGCTGTTGTAAGAGTTAAAGTTGTGGCTTCAGATGCAACGGCGCAAGTAGCATCATTTTCTCGGACTTCACAATAATATTGATATCCATCTAGATTTAAAGTGTTAGAAATATTTAAAACACTTGTTGAGGTATTTGTATAGATTATACCATCAGAAAGTTGCGTCCAATTGGTATCGCCAGGAGCTATCCCAAACCACTGATAAGTGAGTTCTTTAGAGTCTCCTGGACCATTAAACCCCTCGGTCGCCACTACAGTTATCTCGGCAATAGCACCACAGTTTGTATCTGTTTTATTTATAGCAGAAATAGAAGGAGGGTTAGCAGTTGTGTAAACTCCAATATCTGAATAATCATCATCTGTACAAGCATTATCCTCCCAATCTACAATATTCCAATCGGCAACATTGAAGGTAATACTCGGAGGCGAAGCATTAGTTAATCGACTAAAATTAAATCCTTCATCACCAATCCCTAAAGTACTCATCCAGTTATTGTCGTTGCAATCACCCCAAACATCTATTAATGTTCCGGGAGAAGCATTTGATGTAAAATTTTTATAAAGTGATACACAATCTGAGTTATTATTACCTGCATTAATTCCACTAAGACTAGAAGTCTGATTACTCAAACTACCATCTGCTCCTATTATTGTGTTAGAACAAGGTGGATCTATTGTTGTTGTAGAGGCTACATATGTAGCTCCATTAACTATTGTTCCAGATAAAGGTATAGTGGTTGCAAAACCACCTGCATTATATCTAATTTGAATGGTATAATCGTTTAAATCTAAATCGCCACCTGTACCGTTGTATAATTCTATGTAAGTTAAACTACCTGATGTGGCATCAGTAATTTGAGATATAAACAGTTCATTTGGAGTAACGACACCATCACATCCATTAAAATTTGAAGTGATAATCGTAAAATTTGCTACTGCCGTTGTATCACAACCACTTTCAGTAATTGTAATGATACCAGACGCGGCATTATTTGGCAAAAGAACAGTAAGTTCTGTAGCCGATTGCGAAACAATAGTAGCAGTTTGCCCTCCAATAGTCACTGTGCTTAAGCCTGTAAAACCACTGCCTGTTATAGTGATTTGAGTATTTGCTGGTCCAGTACTTGGTGAAAAACTTGTAATAGAATGTGTTGGGGTGCATATTACTCCACAATCTGATAGTGTGAATGTATCTGTAAACGTTTGGGGTGTTGTATTACTTTTTGTCCAGTTTGCGGAATTATTAATCTCTGCTCTAATTTGAGCTACTGTTCCGCTTAGAATACCACTATAAATTGCGTTATCAGTTTCCGGGGTAATAGATAGGCAGTCTGCACTATCGGTAAGTCCTAAAGGAATTGCAGAGGTGTTAGGATTAGTAGAATCACCATCCCAATCACCATTCATTTGAATAGCAGTAATAAAAGTGGGAGTTGTGGCAGTTCCTTGATAAGCGATTAATTGGTCTCCCTCAGTTGATAATGAGAAGTTTGTTTCGGTAAATGATACTATTGTACCACAGGTTATACCTGGTGAAGTCCAAGTATAAGTGCCTTCTCCGGTTCTAAATACATTAGTGTTCCTCCAGCCATTATCGGTAAAAAAAAATAGATTCTCCTACTGGTATATCCACTAGGGCCAAAAATTTTACTGTTGTATTTGTTCCATCAGCATTATATTGAAGAAAAGCTATATCTCCTGCACTAAGAGTTTGTCCAAAAGAAGATATAAAGCATAAAAGAGCTATAATAAAAGCGGGGGAGTACTTTTTTATCATTGAGAGTTAATAAATATTAAAATTTTAAGTTCTTAAATTTAGTTAAAGAAATTGCGTCTCAATATATTATTTTTCAGAGGTTTTATTAACACTTTGTTCTTACTTTTGATACTATGGATCTACAAAAAACATATACTATCGTTGAAGCGCAAAAAAAGATGGAAAATTATTGTGCCTATCAGGAGCGATGCCATAAAGAGGTGAAGGAAAAGCTATACAAGATGAAAATGATTCCTCAAGTTGTAGACCAAATAGTAGTACATTTGATAAATGAAAATTTCTTGAACGAAGAACGTTTTGCTAAGGCATTTGCCCAGGGTAAATTCAGAATTAAAAAATGGGGAAAAAACAGAATAATTAGAGAATTGAAGTTACGAGAAATTTCTAAATATAGTATAGAATCTGCACTTAAAGAGATTGATCTAAACCAATACCATCTTACGCTTCACGAATTAACGCTTAAACGAATTGCCCAAGTCAAGGAAATTAACGTTTACAAAAAGAAAAAGAAAGTTGCTGATTATTTATTGTATCGCGGCTGGGAATCAAATATGGTTTATGAGAAAATAAATGAACTGGTAAAATAATAATTAGGTTTTATTTGTTCTCAAAATGGCCTGTTCATTCTTCCAATCTATCCATTTTTGGCCTTTTATGCGACGCATAAGATTATCAAAACTTCGCATTACAAATACATTATAAACGGCTTTACCTAAATTTTTAGGGTTACGAGCAATAGCACGTAAACTCATAGAAAATCCTGGGGTAATGTAACGCATATAATGCCAGTAGCCTTCTGGCATGTATAATACCTCACCATGGTTTAATTCAGTTTTATAACCTTTTGCCTTTTTTAAAGCAGGCCATTTTTTAAAATCGGGGTTGTTAAAATTGATATCTTCTCTGGTAATTAACGAGTGCGGTATTTTGTACAAATAATCATTTTGTTTTTGATCGAATAAAATGCATTGTTTTGTGCCCTCAAAATGAAAATGAAAAATGTTGGCTAAATCAATATCATAGTGCATGAATGTGTGCGAATTCCTACCACCAAAAAACAACATGGGTAGCCCTTTCATTAATCTTAAGCCAAAATCGGGGAATGTG
>ENA-OUOG01004371-OUOG01004371.1-marine-metagenome-genome-assembly--contig:-NODE-4371-length-12235-cov-5.497944_pt1 | contig 12235 bp, 5 predicted proteins | sample MGYA00248635_ERZ508505 | MGnify/ENA primary metagenome ERZ508505 (study PRJEB26176, sample SAMN06267871) | marine metagenome | isolation source: Saanich Inlet, British Columbia, Canada | place: Pacific...
CCGCATGGCAAGGTGAAACGCAACTGCCCGGACTGCAAAGCCGCTCGCGCGGGTCAGCCGGTTCCGCCGCGGAAGCGTAAGCGCGACCCCGAGATCAAGCCCGACCCCGATATCAAGCCCGACCCCGAGATCAAGCCCGACCCCGAGATCAAGCCCGACCCCGAGATCAAGCGGGAGCCGTTCACCATCCGCGGCTACTTCGGCTTCCGCGATCAGTGAAAGAGACGCGCGTTCCGTCGCGCGTGGACGTCGACGCGACGACGACTTTTTGCGAGAGGCTTTTTACGTCTCAAGACTGACATAGATAGATGCGACCCGAGTGATAATAGACTACTACGGTGACTAACTAAAAAGGAGACTACTCATCTCTTGAAACGCCTTCAGGTCCCGTCGGTCTGTTCTCGAAAGAAAGACAAGACGTTTTACGAAACGTCAGTCCTCGGCGACGACGCGCGCCGGGTGAAACGCGCGTCGCCCGGCTTGGAGCCGCGCGTTTCGCGCGCGCGCCAGAAACTTCGCCGAGACTTCTTTCGCGAGTCTCTCCCTGCGCGCGTTTAAACGCCGCTCCGCGAGCACGCGCACCAGTCGCGTTTTAAGTCCGTCGATCGCCGCGCCGGCCGGCACGCGCGCCAAAACGCGGCTCGGGTCGATCACCGCGCCGGCGACGTCGAGCAACTCGCCGATGCCGCGAAGGACGTCTTTTTTTTTCAAAGCGGAGGCGTCGTCTCCGCGTCCGTCCCCCGCGTCCCCGACGTCCCCGTCACGGACGTTCGATTTTCGCGATCCGGGGAGGTCGGTGGCCATCTCGCCCTTGGCGCGCTCGGTGACGAGCTCGATGAGGTCGTCCCACAGCTCATCGTCGCCCTCGTCGAGCGGGTCGAGCGGGTCGGGCGCCGCGCGCTCGTGCGTCAGCGCCGCCGCGCGCGCGATGTCTCCGGCGTCCACGAGCGCGCGAAGCGCGGCGCGCGTCGCGCCGAGGCGGCTCAGCAACGACGCGCGCTCGGACGCAAACAGAGCCTGTCTTTGACGCCAGAAGGAACCAGCTGATTGTGCGACGGAAACACCGGAAACGACCACGTCGTCTTGTCCACCGACAAACACTCCGTCGTCTTCGGAAGACTTACTTCTCTCCGTCTCTTCGGAAACCGAAGCCTCCGCGTCCTCCGCCGCGCGACGCGCCTCCGCCTCGCGCGCCTCGACGACGCGCAGCGCTCGTTGCAGGTCCAGACCTTCGGCTTGGCGCAGGAACGCGCCGAGCTCCTCCGGGTGGAACTCCGCGAACAGAGCCGTCTGCGCGTCTCTGTGCGTGGGACACAATTTGTAAGAAGGGTCCGCCGCGAACAGACGACGCAGGTACAGGTGGTACGTCTCGCGCGCGCGAACGCGCGTCGGCGTCGTAAAACTTTTTTCCCCCGGACCGGTTGAGAAATCTGTCGTGTCATCCTCCGGCGTCTCCGGCGTCCCCGCGGGCGTATCGGTATCCTCCGCGGCGCGTCGCAGGTGCGTTGCGACGAGCGTTGGCGGCGCGACGTCCCGCCGGTCCACGAACAGAGCCACCGCCTTGTGCGGGTCCAGGAGAAAAAGCGGAGCCACCGCGTTTTGCAAACGGGAGGAGGCGGCGAGTAAATCGCCGAGCAAATCGTGTCTCGCCACGAAATCCAAGACGCTCGGACGTCCGAGCGCGATGTGCGCCGCTAGCGCGCGCTCGCGCTGGCCGTCCAGCAGGTACAGCTCCGCCAGAGCTTCGCGCAGGGTGGCGACCGTGTTCGGCGTCTCGCGGTCGTGCAGAGCGTCGAAAACGGCGCGCCGAGTGGTCTCGATGATCCCGGCGACGCCGTACAAAGAACCGGGCCACGCCTTCACCGTCGCTAGGAACCGCGCGTGGTCTTTGGGAGACGCCAGGAACGCGTGTAAGATGAGCTCGTACGCTTCCGGCCTCAGAGCCGGGTTCGCCGTGGGGACGTAGGGCGCGATCGTCGCGAGCAGACGACCAGACGGGTTCCCCGGCGCGTCCCCCTCCGAGTTCCTCGCGAACAAGAACAGCCACTTCTCCCACAGCCGCGCGTCGCCGCGGAACAGACGCGGGCACAGGCGACACAGCGCTTCGCGCTTCGCCTCCGCGTCGGCGTCGCCGCCGCCGCTTTTTTTCGCGCACTCGCGCAGGAGGTGCTCCACGTACGCGGTGACGACGGCGTCGCGCTGCGACGACATCCGCGTGTCTGTGTTTTCTGTGTCTGTTTTCTCGCGCTCGTCCTCGTCGCACAGCTCGAGCGCGGCGTCGAAGTCGCCCCGGGACGAGAACCACGCGATTCGGTCGGCGCGCGTGCGCGCGCGCGCGGCGACGAGCGCCTTCGGGGACGCCAGCAGGTACGCGAGACGCGGCGCGCTCGATCCCGAAGGAACGTTACCGTTCGTTTCCGAGACGTTCCCGAAACGCACGAGCGCGTACTCCTCCGGCCGGAACGCGTCGTACCCGTCCACACCCAGCGCGTCCCGCGAATACTCCACCGCGCCCGCCGAGCCCCGTCGCACGACGCGCATCTCGGGCCGCCGCGAGACCCGCCGGCGCGACATCCGTCCGTCTCCGCCGTCGCTCGCGCTCGCGCTCTCGTTCGCGCCCGTCTCCAGGAACGCCAGGACGAGCAGTTTGTCCTCGCCGTGAGGCGCGATGCCCGCGACGACGTACTCCGTCTGGAACTGCTCCAGGATCTCGGCGCGGCGGACCCAGTCCCGGCGCAGAGACACCGCGACCACCTTCACGCAGTCGGCCCAGCCCACGAGCAGCGTCGCGTTTTCGTCCCAGACCAGACGCGGAGGGTACCGCTCCGGCGGCGGCGAGCCCCTCGGCCGGTCGATGAACGCCACCGGCGTTCTCGCGGCGATGTCGTATATCTTGACGCCTCGGTCGTTCGCCCACGCCACGCACGGGCCCGCCCACGCGACCGCGCGCACGGGACCCTCGCCGCGCGCCTCGAAGATGACGTCGCGCGCGTCGCCGCCGCCGGGGCGGCTGCCGACGAAGGGCGGCGAATCCGCCTCGCGTCCCGCGTCGGACACGAAGGTCTCCACCACCAGTCGTCCGTCCGCGAGCCCGACCACCAATTGGCGCCGAAACCCGTCGCTCTCGCGCGGGTCCAGCGCGACGGCCAGGGCGGCCGAGTCGTACTCACCGACGAAGACGGTTTTCGTCTCGTTCGCGGCGGCGTCGTTTTTCGCGCCGAGCGACGAGAAAGAGCTCTCGTCGCGCCTCCTGTTTTGTCCCGACGAGGGACGACGGCTCCGCCGACCGAGACGCGCGACCGAGACCGTGCCGTCCGCGGCGCAGCTCGCGACGTGCTCGCCGTGCGCGTCGAACGCCACGCCCGTCACCGGCGCGGCGTGCGTCGGCGCGCGCTCCCGGCGCGCGGAGGAGAGACGTCGCAGGCGCGAACAGAAATCGCCCGCGTGCGAGAAGACGTGCACGCGGCCCGATTTCGTGCCGAGCGCGAAGAGGTCATCGCGCGCCGTGGCGCACGACGCGACGTCCTCCTCGAGGAGCGAGGAGACGCACGCGCCGAGACGGCGGTACTCGAGCGTGGGCTCGTCCTCGTCCGGCGGTCTCGGCGGCGGCCTCTGTTCGACACCGGAGGAAGAGGCTGCGCCCGACGACACCCTCCTCTCACCCACGTCCTCCGCTTCCGAGGCGGTGTCGTCGCTCAACCACCCCGTGTCCGCGTCGGAGTCGCCGCCGTCGGAGGGCGCCGCGGCCATCGAGGCGTCCCTGTTCCCACCCCCGTGCCGTCCCCGCGCCGCCTGCCTGCCCCCGCGGGCCCGCGCGCGGTCGGAACTGCCGGCCGCGCGTCGGGAATTACGAGTACTGTATCACCTTCGGTAAAACAACAACAGTTGAGAAAAGCGACCGCGGGAATCGTTCGCCTCCGCGGTCCACACGCGCGCGCGCAGGCTCCCGGCGAGGTTGCGCTCGCGCGGCGGAGGGTGAGCCACCATGCCTTCGAAACGCAAGCCGCGCGGTGCGGCCAAGGCGGTGGCCTCGGAACCGCCTCCTGCGACGGCGACGGCTGTCGCTCAAATCGGGGCCCCGATTCGCGCCTCGGTGCGTGTAGCGCGCGTCGTCGCGCCCGCGCCGAGGACCGGCACGATGTCCACCCCCCAGAGCATTCGTGCGTTCGCGGACGACGCCAGGGCGAGCCTCGCTGAGCTGGATAAAGCGCTCGGCTCGAAAGAGGCGGTCGCGCTGCTGCGACACGGCGGCGCGCTGGATTGGGCGGACGCGGTCATCCCAAACGCGGACCTCGCCGTGGAGCGCGCCATGCTCGACGCGCCCGCCGCCGCGACCGGAGCCGAAGGGCGGACTGGTGGGAAAGAAAAAGACAAGAGAAAGAACGACACGCGAGAACAACCCGTCGGTCTTCTCCCCGCACCGAAAGAGACGAGCAAAGAGCGCGGCTCGAACCGCGAGGCTTCGGCGGAGACTCACACGGCGGCGCGCGAACGGAGAACGGCGCCGGCGACGAAGACGACGACGACGACGACGACGACGATGACGGCGACGACGGACGCGTCATCCTTGGATGCCTCCGTGTTACCCACGGCGACCGCGGCGTCGCTGGAACGCGCGGGTGCGCTGGCGCGCGCCGAAGCCGCCGCGCCGCTGCGGTGTCTGCGCGAGCGCGACGCCGTCAAGCGAAAGGGCCTGGCGAGCCGGAAAAAACGCCGCCGGTACAAAAACGGCGACGACGTCTTCGAAGTCGCCGCCGACGCGCGCGCCGACAAGTGCGCCGCGCGGACGTTCACGGAAAAAGACGTTAAGCGGAAGCCGGCCGCACGGCTTACACCCGGAGAGGACGTCGTGGTCAGCGTGGGGATTCACAACCCCGCGAAGCCGGCGATGGTGCTTCAGGAGTTTTTGTGTTTGGGATCGGACTCGTTAGCGGAGCTGAAGGACCGCGTGACGTGCGCGGCGGACGAACAAGCGGTGGAGGCCGGTTTGCCAAAGCGCGAAAGACGCGGCTTCTTCTTCGTCGAGGGCGTTTTTTACGAGGACGCGCGAGACGTCTGCGACGAAGGTAACGAAGAAGACGAAGCAGAAGGAGGTGTGGGCGGGACCGAATCGGGAGAAAAAGACTCGACACTCGCCGACTTGGAGACGGAAAATCCGTACGCCGCGCCCGTCGCGGCGTTCCACGCGTCGGTGATCAAAGATTTAGGCGCGGGCGCGCACAGGCGTTTCGCCGCGCCCGGCGAACGCGCGTTCGTCGCGGAGGCTTCGACGTCCGCGCGCGAAGCCGCCGTCGCCGAGGCGCTCAAACGCGAAAACTCAAACGCCGATGACGTCTCCGACGTCGCGGCGCGCGCGCGCGCCGAGGGCGCCGCCGCCGCGCGCGCCGCCGCCTCGGCGGCTCGCCGGCGCCCGCCGCCGCGCTACGAGATCGGCGGTTCGTGCTCCGAGACGCGCTTTGATAGCTTGCGCGTGGTGCGGGGTAAGCCGTACTGCATGCGGCACCGGGGCGACTGCGACCACGTGGTGACGATTCGCGGCGCGCGGCTAGCGCACGCGGATGACGAACTGGACGCGGCGGCGTACCCTCTGCGCGTCTTCGCGGCGCGCGCGTTCCGCCGGAAGTGCAACATGTGCTCTCTGTTCGAGGCGTCCGTGGTGACTCGCGCGGACGCGCAGGCGCCGTGCTCGCCGTGCTTCTTCTGCGCGAGCTGCTTCGAGTGCCTGCACCGGAAAACAGACGGCACGGACGCGTATTCGGGGTACGAGAAGTACGCGTACTACCACGAGTAGGCAGGCGTGTTTTTTAGGTAGGTAGCGTTTTTCGTGTACCGCACGTTTTAGTGACGTTTCTGAAAAGAGCGACGGAAGCGCCGTCTCGACGTTCGCGACACTAACTATGCGACACTCGCTCGTGTCGGGTGACGCGTTTTTCTTCCGCCGTACACTCGCGCATTCGCTTCAGATGCCGCCGCGACCCTCCCGCGTTCGCGCGTTCGAAGGCACCACGAGGGCGACTCGTGGAAGACGGAACCCTGACTTCCAACCTACGCGCCCTCGGTCCACGTGCCTTTGTTGTCGAGGCGGTTGGGCGTGGCGAGCGGCTTGTGCGGCTTTATGTCTTGCTTCGCCGCGGGCACGACCAGGCACGTCCCCATGGCGACGCCGCAGTTGCCGTGCGCGATGTTCGTTCGACGGTCGGACGCGCCGATCTGCGCCACGGACACGAGCATGATCTTGACGTGCTCGTACGGCAAACCCGTCGCGCCGGCGACTTTGCGTCGGATGGAGCTCTTTCGTTCGTCCTCCTCGACGTTGATGGGCACGAGCGTCCCCGCGGGACCCCACGCGCCGGAGTGGATCATGCGCACCTCGGTGATGGGCATGGCGTGAAGTGTGACGTGGACGTGGACGCTCTTCGGGACTGCGGGTTTCGAGGGGAGGCTCTTCGACGCGCGAAGAGCGCGTCGCGGAAGCGGGCGGGGCGCGAGGCGAGGGAAGCGGACGTGACGTGAGCGAGGGACGCGAGTCAGATACGCGCGAGAGGAGGCGGGCGGCCGCGAGAGACGGGGGGGGGCGTGTCGGGGCGACGAGCCCCGGGGCGGTCGCCGGCGAGTCGCGCGCGCGTACCTCGAACGTGGCGAGCGGGATTTCGCGCGTCGCGGGGCGTTCGGGCGTCGCGGCGCGCGGAGGTGTGGCGAAGCGCGCTTCTCGAGGCGCCTCGACGACTCGAAAAAAACGCTTTTTTTTTTCCCGGCGCGGCGTCGGGCAGTCCAGGTTTCGGAGGCGGTTCCGGAAAGAGAAACTCTGCTTCGCTCGTCGAGCCCCTTCGAGTGGTCGCGCGCCGTTCGCCACACGACACCGCGCCGGACACTCGAGTACCGAGTGATGCGTGCATGCTCCGCGCGGTGATCGCTCGCATCGCGACCCTAGGACCCTTCGGCGGAGCGCGTCTCTCACGCACGCGACACGCGCGTCGTCGCCGGATCGCGCTTCGCGGTTTCACGCGAGCGATGGGCGGGAACGCGCGCGACGAGGACTCCGGGTGGGTATCCCTGGGCGTGGGTGCGAAGGAGCTCCGGCTGGAGAACACGCTTCCCACCGGCCAGTCGTTCCGGTGGCGCGAGACCACGGAGGGCGATTACGTCGGCGTGATCGGTCAGCGGGTGGTCTCCATGCGACAGGCCCCGGACGACGTGCTTTACCGCGTGCACTGCCGCCCTTCCTCATCCTCCGCCTCCGCGGACGCCGCCGCGATCGCGGACTACTTCAACCTCGAGGTGAACCTGACGGCGCTGAGCAAACAGTGGGCCGAGGCGGACGAGCGGTTCCGCCGCCTCGAGCCGTTCCTGCCGGGGTGCCGCATGCTAAGACAGGACCCCGCGGAGTGCCTCTTCTCCTTCATCTGCAGCAGCAACAACCACATCAGCCGCATCCACGGGATGGTCGAGCGCCTGTGCGCGGAGTACGGCACTAGGCTCGAGCCCGACGACAGACTCCTCTCCGCGCGCAAAGTGGCGCCGCCGAAAAAGACACCCACGCCGAAGAAACAGAAGCAGAAGCGACTCCCCAATGAAGGTGTAACGGACGAGAACGACAAAGAGCGCGAAGAAAAGGGCGTGTCGCGATTAGCGACGTCGCCGGCGTCCTCCGCGCCGCCCGCCACCCCGACGCATCTTTCTTCGTCTCTGGAAACTCTCGGCGAGCCTCTCGGTTCGTTCTACGCGTTCCCCACGACGACGCAGCTTCTCGGCGCGACGGAGGAGCGCCTTCGTTTGTTGGGGTTCGGGTACCGCGCCAAGTTCATCGCGGGCGCGGCGGCGGCGCTCGCGGCGAAGGAAGACGGCGCGGACGCGTACCTTTTGTCGCTTCGCGAGAAAACGCCGTATCGCGAAGCGCAAGCCGCGTTGACGTCTCTCCCCGGCGTGGGCCCGAAGGTGGCGGCGTGCGCGTGCTTGTTCTCGCTGGATAAGCACGCGGCGGTTCCGGTGGACACGCACGTGTGGCAGCTCGCGGTGGAGCACTACACGCCCGAGCTCGAGGGCAAGAGCCTGACTCCCAAACTGATGGAGAAAGTCGAGGACGCCATCGTTAACGTGTTTGGCGAATACGCGGGATGGGCGCACAACACGCTCTTCGTCGCTGAGCTGGCGCACGTGCGCGCGTCGCTGCCGGAGGAGCTGCGCACGCCGCCCAGGGCCAAGGTTGTGAAGAAGGAGAAGAGGGAGGCGGGTTCGGGAGCGAAGGCGGAAAGCAAGCCGGAAAGCAACTCGGAATCGGACCCCGTCGCCAAGAAACGCAAGGAGTAGAGTAGCGCGTTCGTTGATGTCACACCAAATCGTTTGTTTCTTCGAACACGACGCGAATTTCGGAGACCCGGGCCGGATTCCCCGTGAGTGCGTAGTTTTTCGGTTTTTCTTTCGCGCGCTCTACCCTAATATACATATGGGCCCGTATGACGGTCAGTCACGAATGGGCCGCGCTACCGATGGTCTCCACTCGAGCCACGTCGACGAAGTGTGGCTCTCAGCGCCTCGAGTCGAAGGCGAACGCCGTGGAAAGCGCGCCCTTTGCGAAACGCGATTTATCTATCTGCTATCCTGCGATTGCGCCGCGCGGCCACTTCCGCGAGAGCCGTCTTCGCGCGCGCGCGAATCGACGAAGGCGACGCTTTAGAGAGCGGCGCAGAAGCGGCCACAGGCACCGCGCGCGCGACCGCGCGGAGCGCGCGAGGGCTCGCCCGCCTGGACCGTCGCGGCCGCAACCGACCCGCACCCTCGTTCCGCGAGGTGACGGCGGCGAGGAAGGCGACGCGCGAGCGCACGCACCGCCGCGATGGCGTACGCGGTCGCGGGAGGGGCGACGCTCTGCCCGGTGGGAACGAGATGTGAGCTCAGGCGCGCGCCCGCGCCCCGGCGCGCGACGCTCGCGCGCGCGCGCGCCGCGGGTTCGCGTGTCCCCGCGCGCCCCGCCTCCGTGGCGGGCGCGCGCGGCGCCGGCCGGCACCAGCGCGTCCGCGCCGCGCGCTCGTGGGGCGGCGCGTCCGCTCTGCGCGCGATCGCCACGCCCTCCGGTGGCGACGCGGGCACCAGCAGCGACGAGTCGGACGAGAAGGCCAAGACGAAGGCTGGCGGGGCGGAGACGGGGGATCCGGAAGTGTCCGGGTCGTACGAGGAGCAGTTGAGCGCTGCGGATGCGTACGCGAAGATGCTGCGCGACCGCACGGAAACCATGCGTTCGAATCCCACGGGCGAGGAAGCTGAGGCGATCAAACGACGCGCCGCGGCGTACGGCAGCCTGGACGACATCGTGCTCGACTTCAACCCCGACCTGGACGTCGCCGAGAAGCTCTTGTTGGTGGGGGCGTACTTCCAGTCGGCGCCGGCGGAGGTTGCGGCGCGGTTAGCGGAGGTCACCGCGGTCGCGACGCGTCTGTACGCGACGTGGACGTGGGAGGAGAAGACGGGCGTCATCGAGAGCAAACGGACACGCGGGGCGGTGGTTCGCGACGGCATCGCGTCGCTCGGTCCGGTGTTTGTGAAGATGGCGCAGACGCTCTCGACGCGGCCGGATATCATCGGCGACGAAGCCGCCGACGCGCTGAAACCTCTGCAGGACCAGATGGCGCCCTTCTCCTCCGTGGGCGCGTACGAGCAGATACGAGACGAGTTACGACACGATGGACCCGTGCACCCCGGGGACACCACCTGGCGGGGCTCGCGATCCGCGCCGCCGCTGTACGCGGAGCTGTCGGACGAGCCCGTCGCCGCCGCCAGCATCGGGCAGGTGTACAAGGGGCGGACCGTCGACGGCCGCGCCGTGGCGGTGAAGGTGCAGCGACCCGGCGTGCTTCGGCAGATCGCCATGGACCTGCACATCGCGCGCATCACCCTGATTTGGATCGAGGAGAGCGGTCTGAACGGCGCGACGGATCTGGCGAACATCGTGGACCGCGTCGGGCGCGGGATCTTCCAGGAGCTCGATTACACGCTGGAGGCGAGCAACGCGGACGAGTTCCGCCGGTCGCTGCGGTTCATGGACTTCCTGGTCGTACCCCGGCACCTGCCCGCGATGACCGGCCGCCGAGTTTTAACGCAGGAGTGGATCGACGGGCGGCCGATGAAGGAGCTCACCACGGAGGAGCAGCTCAAGATGGTGCAGTGGGGCGTGGAGTGCTCCAGCGCGCAGCTCTTCCGCACCGGCCTCGTGCACGCGGACCCGCACGAGGGGAACATGCTGTACACGGATGAGGGCAAGCTCGCTTTGTTGGATTTCGGGTTGATCTGCCGCGTGAACAACGAGCAGCAGGAAGCGATGGCGGGGTGTATTCTGAACGTCCTGAACCGGGACTGGATGGACCTGATTGACAACTTAACGATCATCGGGATGCTCCCCGAGACGCCGCAGAAGTGGGTTGATTTGGAGGGCAACGACCTGCCCGACGGGTACGCCGGCGGCGAGGGCAAGTGGGTGGACGGCGACGACGAGAGCTTCCGGAAAGCGTTTCTGAAGTGCATGGACGGGGACGTTTCAGTGGACGGCGATACGAAGGGAAGCGAGAAGAAGCTCACCAACTTCACCGAGCTCGTGGTGGACCTCACTAAGCTCTCCACGGCGTGGCGGTTCAACTTACCGCCGTACATGGTGTTCGTGATCCGCTCGCTCACCACGCTGGACTTTTGCGCCGTGCGCACGGGCGCGAACATGTACGAGCTCGCCGCGCCCACGGCTCTGTTCCGCGCGATGGCCCCGAAGACGCCCAGGGGGCGCGCGCAGCTCCAGAAGATCCTCATGTCCGACACGGGCGACGTCAAGTGGAAGGAGCTCATCGAGCTCGCCGAGTCCGCCGGCGGCGCGTCGCCGGGCGCGGGCGACGACGCGTCGCCCGCGCCGGCGGCGAGCGCGGCGATGGACAAACACACCAAGGCTTCCGTGAACCGGCTTGTTTCCGAGCTGGTGGGCTCCTCCTCGGGGAGCGCGTTAAGGCGGTTGCTGGTCAGGGCGTCTCCCGAGTCGCTCGTGCCGCCCACCGCGGTGCGCGACGTCATCGTCAAGGCGACGCGCGAGACGTTTGCGCGGTCGGTGGCGGAGCTGACGCCCGGCGGGATCGTGCGATTAGCGCTGCAGGCGGTGCGGTCGTTCTTCGCCGCCATCTTCTCCGCGAAGGACTCGTTGAAGCGCGCCTCCGGAAAAGATGAGACGTGCGATTTCCTCCCGGAGGGCTCCGCGGAGGCGTACAACTGCCGCGTGAACATCGACCGGCGGCGGCGCGAAATCGCGCGGCTGATGGTGCGCTCGCGGCTCGCCGCGCCGAAAGGCGCGCTCTCCGCGGCGGCGCTCTTGGTGTTGTTCGGGTGGGCCGCGGTCACGGGCGCGGTCCTAGGCGTGGTGCGCGGGATACGTTTAAGGCTGATCAAGATGCTCGGCGGGGGCGGGTTCGAGGCGGGCAGGGGAGGCACGCCCAAAGAGTAGTTAGACTCCCTCTCGCGCGGACGGTAACACGACTTTATTACTTGGAGAACGAAAAAAAACGCATCCCACACGCGAAAGTCGACCTCGTCTTTGACGAGACCCTCGTTCTTCGCGCACGACGCAGGTACAGGGAGTCGCGCGGTCAGGGGACATGGCGGACCCGGGTCGCGTCGCGCGCGGCGCGTCTCTGCTGGCGTGGCTGGAGCGCGAGGGGTGCGAGCACTGCGTGCGTCTGGGGGAGACGCCCGGCGCGGGGGGGGTGGGCGTGTTCGCGTCGCGCGACGTCGAACGCGGCGAGGTTCTCATCTCGTGCCCCACGCGAACCGTCATCTCCGCCGCCGAGACGCGCCTGGACCTGGACGAAGGCATGGCGGCGTTCGTGGGCGCCATGGACGAAATTCGCGTCCCGCGCGACTGCGCTCCTCCGGGCGCGAGCGGCGGCTCGCCCGAGGGTGACCCGCTGGACGACAGCACGCGCATGCAGCTCGTGCTCCTCCGCGAACGCCACATCGCGGAGACCACGCCTTTGCTTTCGGGTGATGAAAGTGACGACGCGCGAAAACGAAAACGCGACGTTGACGAAAACGTTCGTTTCTCCGGGTACTGGTCCCCGTACGTGCGCGCTCTCCCCGGGGACGAGCTCGTGGCGAGTCTGCCTCTGAGCTGGTCCGAGTCCGACATCCATGAAAGGCTCGAGGGGACGGCTCTGTTCGCGGAGGTTCAAACCGAGCGCGCGAAGTGCGCTTCGTTAGCCGCGGCGCTCGC
>ENA-OUOG01004372-OUOG01004372.1-marine-metagenome-genome-assembly--contig:-NODE-4372-length-12230-cov-6.102938_pt1 | contig 12230 bp, 10 predicted proteins | sample MGYA00248635_ERZ508505 | MGnify/ENA primary metagenome ERZ508505 (study PRJEB26176, sample SAMN06267871) | marine metagenome | isolation source: Saanich Inlet, British Columbia, Canada | place: Pacific...
CGTATCATTCGAGGCCACACTGGTCGCGCCGTCCAAGACGCCCGCACCGGTGTCTGTAACCTCACCCTCGATCACACTCGCAGAGTCGTCAACGCTGAAGGATATTGGCGAGGCAGGCGAGCTGTTGCTGACCAACTCGAAGTTAAGAAGCGTGGTTGGGGGCCAGTCATCGCCGCCCTCATTTGCGAATAAGTTGTACACGGTCCCAACAGCATGATCTACACCGTAGAAGGCCGGATTATCGTTTGTTACGGTCAGAACACCATTAGAGGAGTGCTCCATTACCCACTGGCCGTCCTTCGCGTAATTAGTCGCATTGAAATTACCCACGAACTCATCGATATCGTCGATCGGTCCATCTGCCTGAGCGTCAGCATCGCCCTTACTCAAGGAAGCCCCTCCATGAAGCGCACCACTATGATGCCACCACACAGCGTTACCATTCCCGTGGAGATGGCTGTTCAAAAAGGCGAGCAGCTCAGCGTCGTCTGCAAAGCCAGTCAAACCCGACTGCTGCAAGGTCTCTGTCGTATAGAGGATGGGCGTCGCAGGGATCACGGACTGAGCTGCATCGACGATCGCCGCCTGATCAACCGACAGGGTCGAACCACCGGTCAGCACGAGACTATCTACGCCAGACAGGTCAAGCCGTGAAAAATCACCCGCCCCCTCAGCCACGACCGCAATGCCGTCCGGGAACCCAAGATGACCAGCCTGATTTAGGTTATCAAATTCGATAGGAGAATCGTTGATCGTGACTGAGCCATAGTCGTCGGAATCAATCTTAGAACCGTACGCCCCAAATGAACCAACGGAAAGCACGAGGTCGCCGGACACCAGAACCACGCCTGCAGAGCCCTCAATTACGACTTTGCTGTCCACCGATGGCACACCCAGAAGATTGCTCAGCTCCTCGCCCGACCCTGAAATCTTGTAGGATCCGCTACCGACAATCTGCACAGGGACCTGCGATGCCGACAACATTACGCTCTCGAAGCCAGCGAGATCAATCATCGCGTCCTGAGTACGATTCAGGTCGCTTATATTTGTATTCGCGAAACTCTGACCATCTTCCTCAGCCCGAATGATCACTCGGTTAACGTTGATAGCTCCTTGGTAGCCAAGAATATTGCCGACCGAGTCAACCAAATTTACCGAGTTAACGGTCTCGACGAACTTGGAGCTGAGTCCATCCAGCTCAGCGACATTTAGGCTGACTTTCTCGGTGGCCCGGTCCGAGACATCGATTGTGATAGGGAGATCGAGTAGCTGCTGAAGATCACTCGATATCCGGCCCTGCACTTCGGCCACGTCCGCCACCACAGTGAAGGTACTAGCACCGGCGTCAAAGTCATCAATGAGAAGCAATGTATCAAGCGCTGAGAAACTAATCGGATCGCCACCGCTAGAGATCAACACATCAGCATCGGCGACCGAGAGCCGCTCATCTTCGTCGGCACTGGCAAAGAACTGAAGAATCTTGGCTGCGCTATCCTGGACCGTGATCGAAGCATCCTCCGGGATACTGTCGACGGTACGCTGGAGCTCCAGCATCTGATCAAGGGAAATCGGGCCTTGTGTCGCCTGCTCGATCGTCATAGCCCTAGGGGGCGGCATCAGCACGCCCTCGAACTGCTCAAGCGCGTCACGCGAAAAAGGGGGCTCCGGGGCCGCGTGCCGGCCCAACTCCCAAGACCCACCCTGATCCACCGAACCAACCTTCTGGTCCGATCCGTGTACTGCCGCACCAGTAGAGTTTGCTACATACTTAAGGAACTTCATACCAACTTCTCCGCGGCCCGTCTCGCAGGACCAAAAATTTATTGTTTGTATCGAACTGGGAGCGCGCGATGTCGCAGATGAACAACTTATCAACCCCCAAATTGTATCATTTATGAACAGCTTTCCAAAAAAGATACCGCCCGGGGCACCGTGCCCAAGCAAATGAATCGTGTGCAACGAGTTGGATCGCAACAGATCAGCGAGTATCTCGCAGATGTCCTCACCGTCAGCCGGAACCGGGCTGCACTCCGGATCCAAACCCCTCAAAAGTGCCCCCACGTCCTCAACAGTCGGGTCGTATAAAAGCGCAGCCCCGCTCAGCTTCGTATTGCACCTAGCTAACGCTGCCCGACTCAAACTTAAGACACCCATTCCGCACCTCTTACCGTTTATCAGCACTTATACGGATAAGGGTAGTAGGTAGTTTCCGTAAATGCAACTTTTTTCTAGTATCGTTTCAAGCGCTGAACAACACCCACTCTTTAGTCCCTGTGTCGACCCGATTTCGGTAGTTTGGTATTGCGAACACCGGGAAAAATAAAAGCGCCCAGATTAAGTAGTCTTCATTTATTTCTGTAGAACAGCACTTCTGGGGCGCATCGCATAACATCGACTTCAAGTACCCGCATCACAATAGCCAGCGCCATCGCTCGCCCCAATGGCCCGAGCGTCATTGGATTCACCGGATCAGTTTTGCCAATGATCCTGACTTATAAACAAGCGAACAAGCTAAATGGCTCTGACCTTATCGCTTGGAATTGCGTAAACTACGGCTTCTTTTGCACTCCGAAACCTGATACAAACCACTTTAAATCCAATCATGAAAAGATGATTTGAAGCCACCGAAAGCTACATTTATTGCTAAGCTCGTCGACAGACTTGCGCGGCGACGATTTTCTCGCGCGTCCTGTGTTGCGTGCGTGGTGATGGTGCTTGCTGGCCTGACGCTAGTAAGCTTAGGTGCAAACGCGTCCGAGATCTCACTCACGGAGGCACGCCGGTTTATCGCCATCCAGCAGGACAGCTATAATGTTATGGTCACGGGCCAGGGGCGATTGAAACGGGCCTGCTCGGTCCCGATGGATCAAAGCATCGCCCCCACCCGACCCCTCCCGGACATTCAAACGCTCACAAACGAACTGCGAACCGAGTCTGAGCGCTTTACCTCGCGAGCCAGCGCTCGTCTCGGTGTAGCCAAGAGGGACCGCGCGCTTCAATGTAAGAACCCTGTCGGCAAGGTCCTCGAGCTTTTTGGTGTCGACTCGTCCTGCTCAGAGGCCGAAAAAGACGTACTTTATCGGCAAGAGATCCTGAAAGTAGCCAGGTCCTGGGAGCGGCTTCTCGAGTCCCAAATCACCGTCCTAGCAGAGGCCCGCGAACTCGAATCCGAGGGATGCCTAAGCCCCGGTTTCACCTCTAAACTAACGAGCGCTTATGAGGGCTCTACAAAGCCGCAAGGGGTGCCCTTGCAGGTACTGTTTGATCAGTGGACATCCAACTAAGAAAAGAATCGCCGACAGACTCAGGGCTCCTGAACCGGAGCATTCTCAGCCTCGTCTTAGTGTCAGTCATCTCGGTATCATCCTTATATTACGCCAATCAAGTTGAGCAGGAAGCAGAAAAGTCTCGCTTGCTGGCGGAGAAGATTAAATACGAACGAGTGGCCCAGACCGAACTGCAACACCTGATTGACCTCATCTATCGGTCCTCGTCTCGGACCTACTCACCCAACACCCCGGCGATCGTCAACTCTTTTCCGTGGGTCCGAGGTATCGGTATCGTTGGGACCGGGGATCTGGTGGACCAATCAGTTAAGCATCAACTTCTCACGCTGAGCCTAGCAGAGGTAAGCCGGTCTCTTGGCGGACAGATTACCTTCGCGACAGTGAACAACAACGATGTCCTTCTAGTCCTATCGCGGGCAGACGAGACCCACACAACTCGGGCAGTTTTCTCGGCCACGGAGCTCACTAAATTCATCAATGGGCGGGTTAACCAAGAAGACCTTGGCATCGACGTCAACGTTTTTATCGGTGACGCCGACGAAGGTGACCTATCCACACCAGCAAACGTGCATCTGGGTATGCCGGGGCTCGAATTCGACGCCTTCCTGAGAGACCATAGTCCGAACAAACACGGCCCAAAAGGAATCACCTCCCTCGCGTGGCTATTGATCGGAACGCTTTGGCTGGTCTGGCTTCTTCTCTTCCTAGAACGCCGACGTCGACTGCGTCAAAAGATCCTCCTCTCGGAGCAGAAGCAACGCATAGAGAACCAAGCGGAGCGGGCTGTCTTGGCGGAGATTACGAGCTCCATCGGGCATGAGATTAATCAACCAATGGCAGCAATTGAGACGCTATCCGACACCGCCTCACTTATGCTAGATAGCGGTAACTATGGCGACGCGTCTAAAACACTGCGGCAGATACAGGCAGAGTCGTTGAGGGTCGGCCAAATAATTCAGACCATCCGGAGACTATCCTCAACCAAAGGCTTGGTGCTCGAACCGATAGACCTCATCGCGGTCATCAGAGAGCTTGCACCTCTCGTGAAAATTATCTGTAAAGAGGCTAGGTTCTCGCTCAACATTCAAGTCGAACAAGACCAACTCATTATTTTAGCCGAACGGACCGCGATCGAGCAGATCATCATAAACCTGATCGCCAACAGCCACGAGGCCATTATTGGATCAAAGAAACGCAAGAAGCAAAGCAGTTGGATCGAGCTCTCGTTGAGCGTTATCGACGGATACGCGAGTGTAAAAGTTCGGGACAACGGTCCCGGCGTATCCAAGGGGTTGGAAGCAGAAATATTTAATTCCTTCGTGACCACAAAAAGTGATGGCGTAGGCCTCGGACTCAACCTATCAAGATCAATCGCTGAGAAACACCTGGGCTGGCTCAGACTCGTTGAGAGCGGTATTCATGGCTCGGTCTTTGAGTTACGCTTACCGACTGATCAATCAAAGAACACGGGGTTATGATGGACAGCGGAGTGACGTCAAACATATCCGGCACCGTACTGTTGGTCGAGGATGATCCGGGCTTGCGTTTAGCCCTCTCGTCGGCGCTCAAGGTCCGGAACATCGATTACCTTGAGTTTGAGTCGGCTCAGGGTCTTCACGACTTACTGACAGCGCCGGGGCTTCCCCAGCCGACCTGTATGTTGCTTGATATCCGGCTCGGCAGCGGCCCAACCGGCCTGACGGTGTTCGACCGCATCAAGAAAGACGGTCTCGAAACCCGTATCCCGGTAATCTTTATGACAGGACATGGTGACTTAGATACTGCGGTAGATGTTATGCGAGACGGTGCGTTTGACTTCGTTACCAAACCGTTCTCGACGCCGGACCTAATCAAGAAAATTGAGTCTGCGCTGCTGTCCAGCGCTGTTGCGGTGGATGACGAAAACAATCAGTCTCGGCTCGTCACTCTGCTTGAGCAACTGACCGATAAAGAAACAGAGGTCATGAAATGGATGGTGGAGGGTAAGACCAACCGGGAAATTGCAGCGATCTGTGGTAACAGCACCCGGACCGTCGAACTTCACAGGGCCCGAGTATTTGACAAATTAAAGGTCTCCAACGCGGTAGAGCTTGTCCGGGCCCTGAGTATCCTTGACTAATGATTGATCTCATCGAACCTGCCGACCGAGAACGCAAGACCGTCGGCAGCCTCGCCAAGGCGTTCATTGCAGGCGTATCGATATTGCTGTGTCTCCCGAACCTCTCCGCCAACGAGGGCTCTCTCCCGACCCAGCAGGTCGCGACAGGGTTCTTCGTGTCCGATGCGGGTTACCTGGTCACCGCGCACCACGCGATCGATGGGTTACCTGATATCAGGGTCGTGATGTCGCCGAGGCAGGTTCTTCGGGCACGGATAGTCAGAGTTGATGAAGAGGCGGACCTCGCGTTGCTGAAGGTCGACGCGATCACTCCCTTTGTTTACTTATCGCACTCGAACGCGGTCCCAGCGGGTATGGATGTCATTACCATGGGCTACCCCCAAGTCAGCGTCCTTGGGATCACGACCAAGATTACCCGTGGGATCGTCAACAGCGGACGCGGCATGCGCGACGACCCGAACTCTTTCCAGTTCAGTGCCGAGGTCCAAAAGGGAAACTCAGGGGGCCCTCTCGTCGGCCCCGGTGGAATGGTTGTCGGCGTCGTCAGGTCGAAACTTGACGCCATAAAGATGTCTGAGGCCACTAGCGACCTGCCTCAAAACGTGAACTTTGCGACCAAGAGCTCTGTACTGATCAAATTTTTGGCGGATACTCCGGGCATCCCGTCGACCCGGCGACTCAATGCCCGCGCTCAGATTGATCCTGTTCAGTTGTACGATGAGCTCAGACCAGCTATCGTTCCGGTCGTATCAGGCAAGTAGTTAAAGGCCTATCGTAGCCGTCCGGAGGAATACCATGAGCCAAGAACTTTTCGCTGACCGTATTGGTGACATCACCGTCGCGAACGGAATGGTCCGGATTGAGTACCTGTCGCTGAAAACGCAAGACCCAGAAACCCAAGAGATCGAGTTTAGCGTGTCCCACCGTCTGGTCATACCGCTCACGTCATTCAAAGAGATCGTCGGGCGTCAGACTAGGTTACTAGAGAAACTGGTCGAGCAGTCCGAGAACAAGACTAAGGAATCGCTGCAGTGATAAGTAGCCAAATCCGATTTATTATTCTCACTGGACTGTCGATCATGCTCGCTGGGTGCGCCATGGCCCCCGGATCCTTCGTGCAATTTAAGGAACTGAAAGATTCAAAAACAAACCCCGCGCTCCTAAATACTCAAGTCTCAGTCACCCCAGTAGATGCCGATGTCGTTAGACGCCTGTCGGAGACCAACTCTAAGACCAATCTGGAGTTGATTTCTTTATTGGAGGCCGAACGGAACCGTTACGACTACAAGGTTGGTCCGGGTGATATTCTGTCGATTATTGTTTACGATCACCCCGAGTTGACTATCCCGGCAGGTGAGCAACGGAGCGCCGCCGAGAGTGGGAACTTGGTGAATCCAGACGGGACTATCTTCTATCCGTATACTGGAAGGATCAGGGTCGATGGCCAGACCGTCGAGGAGATCCGAGAGACCGTAACTCTCCTCCTAAGCAAATTCATCAAAGACCCGCAGATCGAGGTACGTGTCGCGCAGTTCAACTCGAAATTCGTTTTTGTGACCGGCGCGGTCAATAAGCCTGGCCGTGTCGCTTTACGAAATACTCCTCTGACCCTGATCGATGCGGTGCAGCTTGCGTCGGGCTTCGCACCGAACGCGAACCACCACGAACTCAAGATTACGCGGCGAAACCTCACCGCGAGCGTCTCTTCATACGATCTCCTCAAATCCGGCGACCTCTCCCAGAATATAGTGTTACGTGCGGGCGACTTGGTCCATGTTCCTGACGACTCGACACAACGGGTATACGTCATGGGTGAGGTGACCAGGCCAGGCCAGGTCGCGATGGGATCGACCCGCCTCACGCTGACGGATGTCATCACCGAGGTGGGCGGTATACAAGAATCGAGTGCGGATGCGGCCGGAGTATTTGTTATCCGACCATCCGATGACTCCACACAGCTGGCAGACGTTTATCAGTTCGACCTCAGAAACTCGATCGCTTATGTGTTTTCAAACCAGTTCCGAGTGATGCCCAACGATATCGTTTACGTCAGTACGACCGACCTCGGCAGACTCAACCGGGTCATCGACCAAGTCACGCCAGCACTCGACTTGGTCAACCTAACGAACACAGCGGAGAGTAGTCTGAGGGACCTGGTAGACCTCAGCGATTAATGCATATGCAGTTTTCGTCACTCCTCATCCTATGCGAGGCTAATATCTGCCGGAGCCCGCTGGCCGAACATATACTGCGCAGGCTCACTGGCTTGACGGTAATGTCGGCGGGCCTATCGGCGCGGACCGGCGACCCAGCTGACCCTGTGTACCTCGAAATGGCCAAAACACTCGGAATTGACCTCACACAACACCAGTCGCGACCCGTAAACGAGGCACTACTGAGAAACGCCGATCTGACTTTGGTCATGACCAGCGGACACAAACGTAGGCTCTCGGAACGGTATCCTCAGTTTTCGGGTAGAATCATGCGTCTAGGACACTGGACAGACGGCGGGATATCCATATCTGATCCTCACCGTAAAAGTGTGGAGGCCTACCAACAGGTGTTCAAGCAGATACAGGATGCGTGCGGCCAATGGTCCAGCAAGTTATGACGAGAACAGCCAAATGACACCAACACCTCCCGACGGTAGAGCAGAACACGATTACCGAAGCCAACCGTCTTCTGACGAGATTGATTTTGGTCAATTGATCCGACTCTTGATCGACAAGTGGTTACAGATCACCGTGACCACGGTGCTGATTGCGCTTGCGGGTATCTTTTATGCTCTGTCAGCGACCCCAATATATCAGGCTGATGCGCTGGTCCAGGTCGAGGAAGAACAACAGGGCCTAGACGTCGCTGCGATGCTCGGCGGCGACCTCGGTGCCAGTGGATCATCCACCAAGGCAGAGATTGAGATTATACAAAGCCGGATGGTCCTCGGGGAAGCCGTCGAGCGCGCACGTTCTGATATTTTAGTGGACCCAAATCGGATGCCTGTGATCGGTAATTTGCTGGCAAACCTAGGAGTCCAGTCGGGACCCCTAGGCTTCGGCCAAGGCTATGCGTGGGCGGCCGATAGCATCATCCTGACTCGGTTCGATGTCCCAGAGTACGCGTCAAATTTACCCCATTTGATTGAATTTTTTGAGAAAGACCGATTCTCATTGAGCCTTGAGGGGTCACCAATCCTGGAAGGCCGTATCGGACAGAGCGCAACCGATAAAGATGGTCTATACCGGCTATTTATCCAAGCCAAGTCCGGCCCACCGAGTGGATCCTTCATGGCCACGCGTTTAGACCCATTGTCGGCAATCGATGAGTTGAGGGACCGCCTCACTGTCTCCGAGAAAGGCAAAGACACCGGGATCTTGTCAGTCACGCTCGACTCATCATCACGTCAAGAGGCATCACAGACCCTCCAGCAGATCGTTCAGATTTTCCTGAAACAAAACGTGGAACGGTTGTCTGAGGAGGCCGAACGACAGCTCAAATTCCTAGAGGACCAGATCCCAACCGTACGAGGAGAGCTCGAGTCGTCTGAGAACAATCTGAATGACTACCGAGCGAGGAACGACTCGGTCGACCTGACATTTGAGACACAAAGCTTGCTCGAGCAGCTCGTGAGGATCGAGAACCAGCTCTCTGAGCTTGAGTTCGCCGAAGCTGAAATCTCCCAACAATTCACCAAAAGCCATCCACGGTATGAGGCCCTACTCACCAAACGATCGCAACTGAATAATGAAAAATCCAAGCTGGAAGAACGGGTCGACGACCTGCCCTCAACCCAACAAGAGGTCTTGAGGCTGACCCGTGACGCGACCGTCAGCCAGGAAATCTTCGTGGCGCTTCTCAATAGCCAACAAGAGATGAACTTGGTCAAGGCCGGGACCGTAGGAAATATTAGGATACTCGATACAGCCGCGACTCAGCCAAAGCCGATAAAGCCAAGGCAGAGCCTGATCGTAGTCCTCGCGACGCTGCTCGGAGGCGTCCTTGGCGTAGGGTGGGTGCTGGTCGCCCGGGCGCTCCACCGCGGGGTCGAGAACCCCGACGACCTCGACGACCTCGGCCTACCAGTCTACGCAAGCATACCTATGGTAGTCTCCGGTTTACGAGAACGGACTGAGAGATTTGGGCTGTTTAGGAAACCAAGCCCTATGCAACTCAAGAAACGCGACCTGATTGCGATCTATGAGCCCGCGGACCCGGTAGTCGAGACCATCCGTGGGCTCCGTACGGCACTGCATTTCGGTCTACTCGATAGCCCTAACAACCGAATTCTGGTGACCGGCCCAAGCCCAGGGGTCGGCAAATCCTTTGTCGCCGCGAACCTCGCGGTGACCATCGCCCAAGGTGGTCAACGGGTACTGCTGGTCGACACAGATCTCCGTAAAGGCCGATTACATAAAATTTTTGGGCTCGACAAGAATGGCCTGACCGAAGTACTGGGGCAGAAAATGCTCCCCGCCGAAGCCGCCCAGCCGGTTTCCGGGGTCGAGGGTCTCCACGTGGTCACCCGAGGCGATACCCCACCCAACCCATCGGAGCTCTTAATGACGCCAAGCCTCGGTGAGTTTCTCGAGTGGGCCTCAGGGGAATACGATACGGTGATCGTCGACTCGCCGCCGGTGTTGGCGGTGACTGACGCCGTCATCGTGGGGCAACTATGCGGTATCGCTCTGATGGTCGCCCGGTTCTCTGAATCTGCCCACAAAGAGATCATGATATCGGCCAACCGTCTCCGTCAGAACGGTGTAAACCTAAGGGGAAGTATCCTGAACGCGGTAGAGAAGCGGGCATCCAGCTACTACGGCTACGGTGGGTACTATGCCTACGATTACCGGAAAAAAGACACCGACGACTGAGCCCACAGCCGAGACACGCGGCCTCAGCAGATTAAAATAACGAGCGCGTCTCTGGCCCGATTAGAGCCGGCAGACCGGCTGAGTTTGTCGTTCGCGAGCCACAAACCTCTCTAGGGGTTACGGAGCGATGAGCGCAATGATCCTCGGCTACCGAGGGAGGCCCTGCCCAAAACATTGACCGACGCGTGGTGAGGAGACGAACATCACGGTAGGTGTCTGTGGCATGTGTTTCCCTTGAACCTGCTTGGCTATAGTATTGATCGGTACCGGCAACATTGGACGCGTCCATGAATCCGCAGAGAGTAATCCATGTCCTGCACGTCGCCAAAACGGGGGGAAGTGCACTCAAGCGCGTCGCCCAGACGATCAACCGGCAACAGTCTGGGGTCCGATTTATGCTGTACGGTCACAGGAAAACGTTGGACGGCCTGCCCCATGGGAGCGAATACGTGTTTGCTACCCGAGACCCGGTGACCCGATTTCGGTCCGCATTTCTATCACGGCAGCGTAAGGGCCGCCCCCTCTACGATCTGCCCTGGAACGAGCTTGAGGGACGTATTTTCGGTGCGTTTGATGGCCCCGATGAGCTGGCGAGGGCGCTGTTTTCCGAGGGCCGACTGTCGGAACTAGCGCATGAGGGGATGAGACATGTCCCACACTTTAAGGTCCAGAGGAGGTACACCGATGGTGTCCCAGACTTCCTCGAGACCCGCCCCCCGCTGAGCATCTTGAGACAGGAGAGGTTTAACGATGACCTGAACCAACTCCTTCTAAACCTTGGCATTCGCGCGGTCGGGGTTGATCAGATAGTTTCCCAACGGATCCACGCAAATACCTATCGACCAAGCCACACACTGAGCGCCCACTCAGAATCAAACCTGAGGCGGTGGTACGCCTCCGATTATGAGTATATCGAGCGATGCAATGACTGGATTAATTCAAACCCATGAGTGACTATTGCCCTAAAGGGAGGCCCAACAGCATATGGACTTTGATGGGAGACTGAGAACCTTTGACTCCGTGGATCACTCAGGATTGAGGGGCGCGGTGTTGGACCAACCGCAGACCTACTGGTCCTCGGACAGAGAGAGCCGCGTCAGATTAGCGGGCAATAGGCCAGGCGACGCCGTGTTCTTATTCAATGACGCGCCACCGTTTGCGCCCAAAAGGAATCTCCTGGACGAGGCAGCGACGGTCGGGCTGAGCGTGTTAGTCAACAATAACGATCCATTGTTCCGGGAGGTGAGGCACGTAATCGACAGCTCGATACTTCCCTTGTTCCCGTCGACAAACGTGTCGCGGTGTCAGATCGCGTCCTTACCCCCCGGGGCCACCATTAAAACCCACAGGGATGTCGGTATCCTGGCCGCGATCCACAGGGTTCATCTCCCGATTATATCTAAAGACCTCTGCGAGTTCTTGATAGAAGATGAGTCGGTTACCCTCGACCAGGGAACGGTCTATGAGTTGAATAATGTGAGGCCTCATTCCGTCACGAATAGGGGCACCGACACCCGGTACCACCTCATATGTGACCTGCTACCACAGAGCCGTGGCTCGGTTCGATATTTCTCTGACACGGACGAGTTCCTCGGGAGTCTGAGAGCCGGCTGAAGACCTCGGCTCTTGCGTGGCAAGCCGGAACAGCCTGGAGCCACTATTGCCCGGCCTCCGTCAAGCCCGTTTGTTTTGCAGAGAGCAGCGTCCCGCATTAACCGAGCCGCCTGCGTAAGCCTTGCTTAAAAATGGGGAGCCCACGGGCTCCCCATTGGTCTCACGCTAGTCCGTGATCGGGTTGATGTCGTCCTTGGTGATGACCACGTCGAGGATGATAGTCAGCTCGTCCCAGGTCACGGTCGAGCCACTGGCATCGGTCGTTATCACGGCGTCTCCAATAATGTCGGTCGTGTTATTGACCAACTCGAGCTTGTCTTCACCAACAACAAAATCGGTAAT
>ENA-OUOG01004374-OUOG01004374.1-marine-metagenome-genome-assembly--contig:-NODE-4374-length-12221-cov-12.602273_pt1 | contig 12221 bp, 8 predicted proteins | sample MGYA00248635_ERZ508505 | MGnify/ENA primary metagenome ERZ508505 (study PRJEB26176, sample SAMN06267871) | marine metagenome | isolation source: Saanich Inlet, British Columbia, Canada | place: Pacific...
GGGCAGCTGCCAGCCCCCCAGGACATTTCCCTCTCGTGGCCCGTCATTAACGAGGCTCCGTGGATTCTTGCCTTGATCGTCGTGGGGCTGCTCACGATGCTCGCAGGGTTTATTGCCCTGATTATGTCGTGGGTTCACTGGCGCGCAACGAAAGGGCCGCGGCGCCGGAAAACGCAGCGCCCGAAGCGACGCTCCGCACGGGCGTATCGGTCCGCGCGAGCACGACGTCCCGCTGCTGTGCGGCCATCGGGCCGAAGGGCTGCGGGTTTTGTTGCGCTTCCGATCGCGATCGCGCTGGGTCTCGGGGCCTGCAGCACGCCTGCTCCAGAACCAGAGATTGAGGTTGCAGCGGAGCCCGCAACCCCGACCATCGCGCCCTACCCAGCGGTCACAGAATTACAGTTCTCCCGCATCATGTCGCGCGTTGCCGCTCAAATTCAGGCAGCAGACGAAGAGCTCTCCGTGAACACCCTGGGAGTTCGAGTGGAAGAGCCCACTCTCTCTGCTCGACGCTCGGCCTACATTATTCAACGCGCCGATCCCGATTCGGCCACCGTGGTTCCGATTCCCGCCTCGCCCATTCGACTCGTTGTGCCCCAGCAAACCACGACCTGGCCTCGGAGTGTTTTTGGGATCATCCAAGACGAGGCGGATCTGGCCTCACCCTCGCTCGGGGTCGTCCTGAAGCAGCAAGATGCGCGCTCTCAATATGAACTCAGCTACGCAATCGTGTTGAACCCCCAGGTTCAGCTTCCGGATTTGCCCTCAGCCACGATGGGCGCACCGAAACTCGCCGCCGATTCGAAGCTGACCCGAATTCAACCCCTGGAGCTCATCGAGCATTACGCCGATGTCCTGCGACGTGGCCAAGAAAGTCAGTTCGCTTCCGAGTTTGCTCTCGCGAATGACCCCCTGTTTGCCCAGGCAGGCCCGGACGCGCAGGCATTGCGCCAAGAATCCTTTGGGGAGACTGTCCAGGTCACCTGGGAGCGGACCCCGGGTGATTCCGAGGTGGTGGCCTTCTCCACGGCGGACTCGGGTGCAATCGTCATGGGCACCATCATCGAGCGGGAGCTCGTTGAGCCCGTGCAATCCGGGGCTGCGGTGAACTCCAGCATTGCGGTGCGCGCCTTGACCTCACTGTCCCAGTCCACCCGAGGATTCGATGTTGAGTCGCAACTGCAAATACTCTGGTACGTGCCGCCGGTGGGATCTGAGGATGCCATTCGGGTTCTCGGCTTCACCTACAGTCTCATTGGCGCCAAGGAGGTAGAGAGATGAGTGACCCCAGGCTTGGCCCCGCTCTCGCGGGCGCCATCGACCTCTCTGGTTTGGTGAAAAAGACCCAAGCCCCCACAACCCCGCCCTCAGCCCCCAATGGTCTCGTTCGCGACGTCGATGATCGCAGTGTGGCGGCCCTTGTCGAGCTGTCCAAAACTGTTCCGGTCATTCTCGAGGTCTACGGTGGTGAGGTCGCTCCCGCTCTCGGCCCGGTCATTGAGAGCTATCAGGGACGGTTCGTCTTAGGGACAGTGCGCGGAGAATCCGCACCCGAACTTGTTCAAGCTCTCCAGGTAGAGGGCGTACCCACGGTGTTGGCTCTGATCGCAGGCCAACCCGTGCCGCTATTCAAAGGAATTCCGGCGGAGACCGAGGTGCGGGCAATCTTGGATCAGGTCCTGGGTTTTGCCAAGGAGAACGGTGTGACCGGTCAGGTTGACCCCGGTCCACTCGACACCCCGGACGCGGAGGCCACAGAGCCGCCTCTGCCGCCGCTGCACCAGGAAGCCTTCGATGCGCTCTCGCGCAACGATCTCCCGGCGGCGAAAGCGGCCTACCAGAAGGCGTTAGCCGAAGCTCCCGCGGATGCGGACGCTATTGCGGGTCTTGCGCAGGTGGAGTTACTGGAGAGAGTTGTTCCGCTCAACGCTGATGAGGTGCGCAGGAACGCCGCCAACCAACCTCAGGATGTCCCCTCCGCACTTGCTGTAGCGGACCTGGATATCTCCGGTGGTCACGTGGAGGACGCTTTTGTGCGACTCCTGGGAATTTTTCCCGCCGCGAGCGAGGAGGACAAAGAGCTTCTCCGGGAACGCTTGCTGGCTTATTTTGTCGTGGTCGGGCAGAGCGCTCCCGAAGTCAAAAAGGCTCGGACTCAGCTCGCGTCCCTGATGTTCTAGGAGGAGCTATGGGCGTCTACCTCGACTACCAGGCCACGAGTCCCATGCCCGAATCGGTCCTGGAGGTTTACGTTTCCGCGCTTGCCGGAGTCGGAAACCCCTCGTCGATTCACCAGGCAGGACAGCGCCAGCGCGCACTGGTGGAAGAAGCCCGAGAGCGTATTGCCCGCGTGGTGGGATGCGAGCCCATTGAAATCGTGTTCACCTCAGGTGGCACGGAGGCCATCAACACAGCGCTCAAGGGTGCTGTGTGGGCCGCCCAGAGGCTCAGAGGGCGAGACACCCCCACGACACTGGTCTCCACACGAGCGGAACACCACGCCACCCTCGACGCCCTGGAGTGGTTGGGCGAGCACGAAGGAACCGAGATTGCGTGGGTTCCCGTGGATTCCGAGGGAGTGATGGACCTTGATTCACTCGAGGTGATTGTGCACGATCACCCCGCCACTCTGGTGACAACGCTGCTGGCCAATAATGAGGTGGGTTCGCTCCAGCCCGTGGCGGAGATCGCCAGAATTTCTGCCGAGGCCGGCGTTCCGGTGCACGTGGATGCGGTTGCGGCGCTGGGGTATGTGCCGCTGAGTTTTTCCGACCTGCAGGTTGCGGCGATGAGTATTTCTGCGCACAAAGTCGGGGGACCTGTTGGGGTGGGTGCACTCGTGCTCTCCCGGCACGCTCCCGAGTTCACCGCACTGGTGCACGGAGGCGACCAGCAACGGGTGCGTGCGGGAACGCTGGATGCGCCGGGTGCACTCGCCTTTGCCGAGGCGGTGGAGCTGCGAGAGCGCCTTCGGATGGACTCTGTGAGCGTGCTCCAGCAACGACGCGATGACCTCCTGGGACACCTCACGAGCGCTGTGCCCGATATCGCCGTGCGGGGGTCGCTCGATGCGCGGCTGCCCGGGAACCTCCACATCACGGTCCCCGGTTGCGAAGGGGATGTCCTGCTCTATCTGCTCGACCAGGAGGGAATTCAGGTGTCCACGGGGTCTGCCTGCCAGGCGGGAATTCCTGAGCCCTCGCACGTGGTGCTGGCGATGGGTCTGGACGAAGCCACTGCCCGAGGGGCACTTCGTTTCAGTGTCGGGTACCACACCAGCGAGGACGACATCGCGACAGTAGCGTCAATTTTCCCCCAGGTCGTGGAGCGGGCTCGAGGAGCTGGAATGGCCGCCGGGCACTAGGCCTGCGCAAAAGTCACATTCTCTACACTGGAGGTGTGAAGGTTTTAGCAGCGATGAGCGGTGGCGTCGACAGCGCCGTCGCTGCGGCGCGGGCCGTCGAGGCAGGCCACGAGGTAGTCGGCGTTCACCTCGCGCTCTCGCGCATGCCGGGAACGCTGCGCACGGGGTCGAGAGGGTGTTGCACGATCGAGGACTCGATGGACGCCCGGCGGGTGGCGGACATGCTGGGTATTCCGTTTTATGTCTGGGATTTCTCGGAACGTTTTGCTCAGGATGTTGTGCAGGACTTTATCGATGAGTATTCCGAGGGGCGCACACCCAACCCCTGTATGCGCTGCAACCAGCACATCAAATTTCAGGCGGTCCTCGAGCGGGGTTTGGCGCTCGGGTTTGATGCCATCGCAACGGGTCATTACGCCTCCGTTGTCGAAGGCCCCCAGGGTAAAGAGCTGCACCGAGCGGCCACGTGGGCAAAAGACCAGTCCTATGTGCTGGGAGTGCTCACGACACAGCAGCTGGAGCATTGCTATTTTCCGCTCGCACACACCCCCTCCAAAGATGAGGTGCGGGCCGAGGCCGCTGAGCGCGGATTTATTGTCGCGAACAAGCCCGATAGTCACGACATTTGTTTTATCCCCGATGGCGATACCCGCGGGTGGCTTGCCGAGCGAGTAGGGGAAAAAGAAGGTGCTGTTCTGACCACCCAGGGAGACGTGGTCGGGTCACACCAGGGTGCCCACGCCTACACAGTCGGGCAACGAAAAGGTCTGCAGCTGGGTTTCCCCGCGCCGGATGGGAAACCCCGCTATGTTCTCGAGGTTCGGCCCAAAACGAACGAAGTCATCGTGGGACCCAAAGAAGCGCTTGCCATTAGTGAGTTGGCGGGGTCGAGCATGAGTTTTGCTGGCGCTGATCCCGTTGCATCCGGGCTGGCCACTGACGCCAGTGATGACACGGGTTTTGGGTGTGAGGCCTTCGAGTGTCATGTTCAAGTCCGCGCCCACGCCGATCCCGTTCCCGCTCGCGCGCAGGTGAGCGGCGGAGAGCTGATTGTGAGCGTGCACGAACCGCTCCTGGGGGTGGCCCCTGGGCAAAGTGCCGTTGTGTATGTGGGGAATCGAGTGCTTGGTCAATGCACCATCGATCGCACGGTCAGCGCCCTCCAGGGGGCTACGAGTGAGCGCTGAGCGCCCACGCCGGGTCATTCTGCTGGGCTCGACGGGCTCCATTGGGACCCAGGCGCTCGAGGTCATCCACCGCAATCGTGACCGCTTTGAGGTCATTGGTCTTGCAGCGGGGTCCAACCGAGAGCTTGCGCATGCGCAAGCCGTCAAGCTGGGTCTTGCGCACACGAGTGTTGTTTTTGGCGCGGCGGATGCAGCTCGCCTGGTGCGAGGGAGCGACGCCGACGTTGTCCTCAACGGGATAACGGGGTCGGTGGGGCTGGAACCGACCCTTGCCGCTCTCGAGTCCGGAGCCACGCTTGCGCTGGCGAACAAAGAAAGTCTCATCGTCGGCGGTGAGTTGGTCGTCGGTGCACAGCAGCGCCCCCACCAAATCGTTCCCGTCGACTCGGAACATTCCGCGCTCGCTCAAGCCCTGATGGCTGGGGCACCCTCTGAGGTAGAGAAACTGATCCTCACCGCCAGTGGGGGGCCCTTCCGGGGGCGCAGCGCAGAATCGCTGGCCTTGGTGACCCCCCGGGAGGCTCTTGCCCACCCCACCTGGGACATGGGGCTTGTGGTGACTACCAACTCGGCAACCCTGGTGAACAAAGGGCTGGAGGTTATTGAAGCTCACCTCCTCTTTGGGGTTGCGTTCCGAGATATTGAGGTCACGGTCCACCCGCAATCGGTCGTGCACTCGCTCGTGGAATTCCATGACGGCTCGACGCTCGCGCAAGCGTCCCCGCCGGATATGCGTCTGCCCATCGCGTGGGGTCTGAGTTGGCCCGATCGTATTCCAGGTGTGATGCCCGGCATCGATTGGACGACTTCGCACACGTGGACGTTTGACCCACTCGATGAGGTGGCGTTTCCTGCAGTGGCAATGGCAAAAGCAGTGGGGGAGCGGGGCGAGACCTTCCCTGCGGTGTTCAACGCCGCGAATGAGCAAGCCGTCTACGCGTTCCATCGGGAGGAAATTTCCCTGCCCGACATCATCGGTGTGATTGCGCACGTTGTCGACGCGCATACACCCCAGGGCATGTCGCTGGAGGCTGTCCTCGAGGCTGAGCGATGGGCGAGGGAGATCGCCGAGGGTGTTATCTCCGCCCAGCGTTCCTAAAGGTTTCCAAGCGTCCTCGTCGGTGCCCTCGAATAGAGTGTGGCCGTGGACAGCGTAATTCTCTTTATCGCGGGCATCAGCGTGGTTGCTGTCGGGCTCATGGTGTCCATCGCACTCCATGAGTGGGGACACTTTTTTCCGGCCAAGAAGTTCGGGGTCTACATTTCCCAGTTCATGATCGGGTTTGGGCCAACGCTGGTGTCGCGCCGTCGCGGAGACACAGAGTTTGGCATAAAGGCCATACCGTTGGGCGGCTATGTCGCCATGGCTGGCATGTATTCCCCGAGTCCTGCACACAACAGACCTGAGACCTCAACCACCGGGTTCTTTGACCAGGTGGTGGGAGATCCCGGTCCAGGTGCGGATGCGCCCACTGATATCGATATTGACCAGCGAAGCTTCTACCGCTTACCCCTGTATCAACGCATCGTCATCATGCTCGGTGGCCCCGTTATGAATCTGCTCATTGCCATCGTGTTGTATGCCGTGGTCTTGATGGGTTTTGGGGTGCCCTCGCTGAGTGTGACCGTGGGCTCAGTGTCGGAGTGTGTGGTCCCGGCGACGGAAACCCGCGCAGAGTGTGCCGCCGATGATCCGGTGGCACCGGGTGCGCAGGCTGGAATCCTGCCAGGTGATCGAATCCTCAGCGTCGCTGGGGAAGATGTCGACGAGTGGTTCCGGGTCACCGAAATCATTCGCACTTCGCCAAGTCGGCCCGTAGATGTTGTGGTGGAGCGTGATGGCGCCGCGGTGACGCTGAGCGTCACCCCGTTGCTCAGTGAGCGCTACGCCTTTGATGAGGCGGGGGACATACTGCTCGATGAGGGGGGCAACCCCGTGGTCGAGTACGTGGGGTTTGTCGGTATCGGGTCGGCTGTGGAGAACCAACGCCAGAGCGTGACCGCCGTCCTACCCGCGGTGTGGGACAACGTGGTCGGTGTGGTTCGGATCATCGTGACCTTGCCTCAGCGACTTGTCGATGTGGCTCAGGCCGCTTTCGGTCCCGAGGAGAGAGACCCAAATGGGCCGCTGAGTGTGGTCGGTGTGGGCCGTATCGCTGGAGAGATTGCCTCGGTGGATTCCCTGAGTGTGGCAGACCGAGTCGCAAGCCTGGTCGGGATTCTGGCCTCGCTGAATGTTGCGCTCTTTGTCTTCAACCTCATTCCGCTACTGCCTCTTGATGGAGGCCACGTTGCCGTGGGTCTGTACGAAGGCGCAAAACGTCGGCTCTATCGCGCGCTGGGCAAAACGGACCCGGGCCCGGTTAATGCCAGCAAGCTCATTCCTGCGACATTCGTGGTGGTGGCAATTCTTGGCAGCATGAGCTTGCTGTTGATGTATGCCGACATCGTCAACCCCATCAAGCTCTTTTCCTAGGACTCGCGGACGAAGTCTGAAAGGCGGGGTATGGATTCACGCCTTAAGCTAGGGGGCATCACGCCCGAGGTTTCTCGGGCTAGCCGTCACGAAAGGATGGGGTGAGCGTGCCCGCAGTCAACCTGGGATTACCCAAAGTCCCAGAAACCCTCAGCCCTCGACGTAAGACTCGACAGATTAAAGTCGGCAAAGTGATGGTCGGCAGCGACCACCAGGTGAGCGTCCAGTCGATGACGACGACGCAGACCACCGACATCAACGGAACTCTTCAGCAAATCGCGGAGCTCACCGCCACCGGTTGCGACATTGTGCGCGTCGCAGTGCCCACACAGGACGACGCTGACGCCCTGCCGATTATCGCGAAGAAGAGTCAGATCCCCGTTATCGCCGATATTCATTTCCAGCCGAAGTATGTTTTCCAGGCCATTGATGCCGGGTGTGCCGCGGTGCGCGTGAACCCGGGAAACATCAAGAAATTCGATGACCGGGTAGGCGAGATTGCCCAAGCGGCCAAAGCCGCCGGAGTGAGCCTGCGCATCGGAGTCAACGCCGGTTCCCTTGACCCCCGCCTGCTGGAGAAGTTTGGAAAACCCACCGCAGAGGCACTCGTCGAGAGCGCCGTGTGGGAGGCCAGCCTGTTTGAGGAACACGACTTCCACGACTTCAAAATCTCCGTGAAGCACAACGACCCCATCGTGATGGTGAAGGCCTATCGACAACTCGCGGAGCGAGGAGATTGGCCCCTGCACTTGGGCGTCACCGAAGCGGGCCCTGCTTTCCAGGGAACGATCAAGTCCTCCGTGGCTTTTGGAATTCTTCTCTCGGAGGGAATTGGTGACACCATCCGGGTGTCGCTGTCCGCCCCTCCCGCCGAAGAGGTCAAGGTTGGCCTCAAGATTTTGGAATCGTTGAACCTGCGCGAGCGCAAGCTCGAGATTGTGTCGTGCCCGAGTTGTGGGCGGGCTCAAGTCGACGTCTACACGCTTGCCGAGGACGTGACCAAGGGTCTCGAAGGGATGACTGTCCCGCTCCGTGTCGCGGTGATGGGGTGTGTGGTGAACGGTCCTGGAGAAGCTCGGGAAGCCGATTTGGGTGTCGCCAGTGGAAACGGAAAAGGACAGATCTTCGTCAAGGGCGAGGTCATCAAGACTGTCCCAGAGTCTGAAATTGTCCAGACACTTATCGAAGAGGCGAACCGACTTGCAGCCGAAATGCCCGACGCACCTCAGGGTTCGCCCGAGGTCGTGACGGCCTAAGCGCCCGGTAGTCTGGAGCGGTGCCTACACTCCTCTCCCAACTTTTTGTCCGCACGCTTCGGGAAGACCCGGCTGACGCGGATGTGGCCAGCCACAAGTGGCTTGTGCGCGCGGGATATATCCGCCGCCAAGGACCAGGGATTTTCGCGTGGTTGCCCATGGGGCTCCGGGTGCGACAGAACATTGAGCGCATAGTTCACGAAGAAATGCAGGCGGCGGGCGCTCAGCACGTTCATTTCCCCGCTCTCTTGCCCAAAGAGCCCTACGAGATTACGGGTCGGTGGGAGGAATACGGCGACGGGATCTTCCGGCTCAAAGACCGCAAAGGGGCGGACTATCTCCTGGCACCCACGCACGAGGAGGTCTTCACCCTCACGGTGAAGGACCTGTATTCGAGCTACAAAGACCTGCCGCTGATGATTTATCAGATCCAAGACAAGTATCGAGATGAGGCTCGCCCTCGCGCAGGTCTGCTGCGCGGGCGGGAATTCTCGATGAAGGATGCCTACTCGTTCGATTACACCGATGAGGGTTTGGAGAAGTCCTACCAGGCTCAGCGGGATGCCTATGAGCGGATTTTCCAGCGCCTGGGACTGGACTACGTCATCGTCCAAGCGGATGCTGGCGCGATGGGCGGCTCTCGAAGCGAAGAGTTCCTGCACCCCACCGATGTGGGGGAGGACACCTTCGTGCGCACAGCGGGCGGGTATGCCGCGAACGTGGAGGCGTATCGCGTCACGCCGCCGCCAGCTGTGCCCTTTGACAACGCCCCCTCACCAGTGGTGTTTGATTCCCCCGACACCCCGACAATCGATACTTTGGTCGCACTAGCCAACGAGCGCCACCCGAAGCCTGAGGGCTCGTGGAGTGCTGCGGACACGCTGAAAAACGTTGTGCTCAAGCTCACCTCGCCCGATGGCGACGCTGAACTCGTGATCGTGGGTGTGCCGGGAGACCGAGATGTCGATATGAAACGGGCAGAAGCGTTCTTCGGCCCCGCGACTGTTGAACCCGCCGACGATGCTGATTTTGCTCGCCACTCCGCTCTGGTCAAGGGATATATCGGACCGTGGTCCCAGAAGGGGCCGATTCTGGGCGAGAAGTCTGCCAGTGGAATTCGGTTCTTGGTCGATCCCCGTGTTGTGGAGGGAACCTCGTGGGTAACCGGAGCCAACGAGCATGAAAAACACGTTTTCAACCTCATTTGCGGACGTGATTTTGTTCCCGATGGGCCTGCAGATATTGCCACGGTGCGCGAAGGGGACGAAGCTCCCGATGGGTCCGGGCCGCTCCAGGCTGCCCGGGGGATGGAAATTGGGCACGTCTTTCAACTGGGCCGCAAGTATGCCGAAGCATTGGGGCTCCAGGTGCTCGATGAGAATGGTTCACTCGTCACCGTGACGATGGGCTCCTACGGGATTGGTGTTACCCGCTTGGTCGCTGTGATCGCGGAGGCCAACCATGATGAAAAGGGCTTGATCTGGCCAGAAGCAGTCGCACCCTTTGACGTTCACGTGGTTGCTGCAGGCAAAGACGAGGCTGTTTTCGAGGTGGCCTCTGAGCTCGTTGCGACACTCGAAGGCCTGGGTAAAGAGGTTCTCTACGATGATCGACCGAAGCTTTCCCCCGGTGTGAAGTTTGCTGATGCCGAAATCCTCGGTGTTCCCCACATTGTGATCGTGGGACGGGGTGCCGCCAACGGCCTGGTCGAATACTGGAATCGGCGTACCGGTGAGCGCACCGAGATGCCTATTGCAGATGTGCCGGGCGCTCTGCCCCAGTAGCGCTGGGTAGCTGAAATACTCGCTCACTTGTACTCTGGTGAGGCGGGTAGAGTTCATACCTTCACATAATCGAATAGGAGGGCCCTCATGGACATCGACCTGAGTGTGCTCAAGCTCATGGAGTCTGAGCGCGAAATCCCTTTTGATGAGCTCGTCATCATCATCGAGCAAGCAATCCTGACCGCGTACGAAAAGCACACGGGTATTGCTGACTACCGCGGGCAACGGAGCGATCCTGACGCGCCTCGGGCTCGCGTAGAGCTCGATCGAAAGACCGGCCACGTCACGATCTTCATCCCCATTGTCGACGACGAGGGCCTCAAAGTGGGCGAAGAGGTTGACAGCCCTGAAGACTTTGGGCGCATCGCCGCCCACGCGGCGAAGCAGGTCATCAATCAGCGTCTGCGTGACATTGGCGACGACCGAATCCTGGGCGAATATCGCGGAAAAGACGGCGATATCGTCTCAGGAATTGTGCAACAGGGTCCCAACCCCCGCATGATTCACATCAACCTCGGTGAAGTGGAGGCGATTTTGCCTCCAGAAGAGCAGGTTCCGGGCGAAGCGTACGAGCATGGCTCCAGACTTCGCGTCTATGTCACCAAGGTCGAGAAGGGCACGAAGGGCCCCTCAATTACGGTCAGTCGCACCCACCCGGGTCTTGTTCGCAAGCTTTTTGCGATGGAGGTCCCAGAAATTCACCAAGGTCTGGTCGATATCGCCTCTATCGCCCGGGAAGCGGGACACCGCACGAAGATTGCGGTCACCGCGACCGCTCCTGGGATTAACGCGAAGGGCGCATGTATTGGTGAGCTTGGCCAGAGAGTTCGCGCAGTCCAAGCGGAACTGGGAGAGGAGAAGATCGACATCGTCGATTTCTCCGAGGACATCGCGCAGTTTGTAGCAAATGCTCTCTCCCCAGCGAAAGTGTCGAGCGCATTTGTCTTGGATGAAGCCACCAAGCAGGTTCGGGCGTTGGTCCCGGACTACCAGCTCTCTCTCGCGATTGGTAAAGAGGGGCAAAACGCCCGCCTCGCGGCCAAGTTGACCGGCGCAAAGATTGACATCCAACCCGATTCCGTGATGGATTCGTAGACCAGAACACCGCTCGAGGCGTGCTTCTGGCCATCAAGGGGGCTAAGATGGGGAATTCCAGGCGATGCTTGGGTTGTCTCGAGTCAGACACCAGAGAAAACCTTCTACGGTGTGTGGCGCTGGACAACCGAGTCGTCGTGGATGAGAAAGAGAAAGAAGCCGGTAGAGGTGCCTGGGTGCACCGGAATCTGGAATGTCTCTCTCGCTCTCTCTCACGACGGGCATGGAGTAGGGCTCTGAAAACGGGATCCTCGCTCGATTGCTCCGCATTGGATAACCTCAGTAGGTCACCCGACCTCGCTAAGACAAGGCTGAATGGCTAATGGAATCCTCATGAGTGGCTCGAAATGAGCCTCGTTTGTAGGTAACGGCGCGCCCTGGCTGGGTGTGCCCAGACAGGAGAATTGTGGCTTCAAAAGCTCGCGTGCATGAAATCGCCGCGGAATTGGGTATCGACTCAAAACGCACCTTGGAAAAGCTGAAAGAAATCGGCGAATTCGTCAAGGGTCCTTCGTCGACGGTGGAGCCGCCCGTCATTCGCAAGCTCAAAGCCGCTTTTGCCGAAGAAGGCGTTGTACCTGTCGAGGTAGAGAAGAAGCCTGAGCCGAAGAAACCCGCTGCTCCGCAGCCAGCACCAGCCCCCGAGCCAACTCCTGAGACGCCCGCTGCTCCAGCTGCACCAGCGGCGCCCGCAGAAACTGCGGCCCCCGGTACCCCAGCTCCGGGAGCACCCGGTATTCCCCGTCCGGGAAACAATCCTTTTGCGTCTGCTCAGGGTATGGCCCGGCCCGGTATTCCCCGTCCGGGAAACAATCCTTTTGCGTCTGCTCAGGGTATGGGTCGTCCAGCTCCTGGTCGTCCTGGCCAAGGAGCCACACCGAGGCGTCCCGCGGGCGCAGAGGGTGGGCCTCGCGCTCCCTTCCAGGCACGTACGGGTGGCCCTGGTCGCCCCGGCGGTGCAGGATTTAGCGGCGGTCCGGGAGGCCCCGGAGGCCCCGGTGGTCCTGGTGGCCGACCTGGTGGTGGCCCCGGTGGAGGTCGCCCGGGTGCCGGAGGACG
>ENA-OUOG01004377-OUOG01004377.1-marine-metagenome-genome-assembly--contig:-NODE-4377-length-12219-cov-3.337589_pt1 | contig 12219 bp, 10 predicted proteins | sample MGYA00248635_ERZ508505 | MGnify/ENA primary metagenome ERZ508505 (study PRJEB26176, sample SAMN06267871) | marine metagenome | isolation source: Saanich Inlet, British Columbia, Canada | place: Pacific...
AGTCGTTGAACCACCGCCTCCGAAAGAAATATTTTTAGCATCCGGAGTTTCTGAGACTGTTACTGATACGCTTGTAGATGAAGAGGTACAACCAGATAAAACTTTATCTTCAGCAGTGATGGTGTAGGTTAATGTTCCATCTGAGGTTGATGTGCCTTTCCAAAAGTTCGTAGTACCGTCTCTTGTTAGAACTGGGGTACCCACAAAATTATAATTCAAATTAGCGTCGACCGTTGCAACTTCTAGTACAATCTCATCTCCCTCACATACGGTTCCGGCCGTGGTTACTACAGGAGTTAACGGTTCGGTAATTTCTACCTCTATAGTCGTTGAAGATTCTCTAGAAGTACAAGAACCTTTTGTAGCTACTACTTTGTATACTCCTGAAACAGTGGGAGTAAAACTACTTCCAGTAATGGTACCTACCACTGATGTGCCTCGTTGAATTTGATAGTCATATGTAGCATCAAACGAAGCGCCAGAAATGTCTATGGTTTCTGAAGATGTAGCACAGAATAACTTCGCCGATGACCCAGACCTAGACGGGGCAGAGGTGCTAATTACTGGTTGGGTTAAATCGTTAAAAGTCACTTGAACTTCTGAAGATCTAATAATAGCCGTACCAAAGTCACAACCATAATCCGCCTCAATCACATAAAAAGCAGCGTCCGTTGTTACGAGATTTGCTAATGGGTCAGACGTTGTTACATCACTGTAGGTGGTTCCAGAAGTGCTGGTTTTTTGCCAGGTGTAATCTGGGGAACCTGTAGTTGAAACCGCACCAGGAACTAACGTCACAGATTCTCCAGAACAAGCAGTTGCTGGGGATGCTGTAGCTATTGTTGGGCGAACAATTTCTTTAACCTCAAGCTCATAAGAGGTATAGGTATTGACCCCCAAAGTCACCTCTACTTTGTACGTACCTACTGAATTAACAGTATAGTTTGCAGTAGTAGCCGAACCTAGATTCACTCCGTCTTTTATCCATTGGAACCCCGGTGTGATTCCTGCGCTATAGCCTGTTAATGAGGTTAATGAAGAGTTCTGTACCGTCAGTGCCAAGGTTCCCGCAGGTTCAAGACAATAGGAAGCGTCAGTAGAATAGGCTGCTGATGTGGTGGCATCTGAAATCAACGCCTCTTGTCCATAAGCGGAACCAGAAACACCTAGGAATGCCCCTATTAATAGAACAATGCGCAAATAGCTCACAAAGGAGGTACGTATCTTCATTCTCAAATTCTTAGTAGTGGATAATTATCTCTACTCTTCTATTAAAATCTCTCGCACCAGGTATCACTGCACCGGTGGAATCTTTTGGTTCAATTAATGGCCTCATGTCTGCGAAACCTATGGCCCGACTTTGGTCTTTTGGTATTCCATGATCTACCATCTTACGCAGCACATTTGCAGCCCTTGAGGCACTCAGCTCCCAGTTTGAAGGGAATCTATAGCTGCGTATAGGCACATCATCTGTATGCCCCTCTACATCACATGTAAGGTGATAGCGCTCTACAATATCAAGCAAGGTGACAGTTACCTCCTCGACTGTTGCATTACCAGATTTAGACAACGTGGCGTCACCGGATCGAAACAATTCGTTAGACGCAAGGCGAATATTGATTCCTCTTTTTAGGAGGTCTACCTCTACGTCGGGATTATCGTCCTCCGGGTTATCGTACACACTATCTAACTGAGCCGCCAGCATAGAGATAGGTGTATTAGTTTCAGTATTTAAAACGTCGCTTTCGAAACCATTTTTCAAATCTTCGAAAAGTGCAACGTTCACATCAGAAACGGAGAAGAAGAGAACGAAGAAACACATCAATAAGGTGATCATATCGCCGTAGGTAGCCAACCATGCGTCGCCACCGCCTTCTTCCTCCTGGAAATAGATTTTTTTACGTGCCATATGAATTACTCTCCTGAGCCTTTACCGATGATTGAGTACAATTGATCTTTAATCATCAATTCTGACTTTCCTTCTTTGATGAGTATAATTCCTTCAATAGATACCGTTTCTCTAGTCTGAACTATACCCATGTTGTGCTTAATCTTCTTTGCCATTGGTGAGAAAACAAGATTGGCGAAAGCCACCCCGTAAAGTGTTGTCAAGAGGGCCAATGAAAGACCAGGACCTACAGCAGATGGATCATCTAGGTTACCTAGCATTACAATCAAACCAAGGATGGTACCGACCATACCAAAAGCCGGTGAAGTAGCGCTCATCATCTGAAGAACGTCTGCTTTCTGGTGCTCCATGGTCAGACGTTTATCTAAATACATATCCGCCATGTCCCTCATTTCACGTGCCGAATAATTCGTGCTTACTAAATCGAACATGTAAATGGTTGTAGGATCTGAGGTTTTCGATTTTATTCTCTCTACAAAACCATTTTTATCTGAAGCGTAGTCATTCCTAAACTGAAGGATTCTATCGATTTGATTTTCAACCATGTCGCTTTTATCGTTGTAATGAGAAAACACATGTCTTAAAGAAGCAACTGCATTAAGTACAGTCCCTGTGGGGTACATGACAAATAGACCAGTCATTACACCGCCAAGAACGACGAATAAAGAAGCAAAATCCAAAAATGGAATCTTTAAGAATTCGGGTAGATTATCCGAAAATGCAATGGCACCAACGGTGTCCAAGGAACCTATCAGAAGTACGGATAATGAAAGCGTGTAAGCTAGAAGAGTTATAACTGAGAATTTCATAGTTTATTTAGTTAAGTAATTCCAATAATAATTTGCTGTCGTTGAATCTCCTGCGAGAAAATATATAGAGCCTTTTAAATCATAGAATTGCTGCAATGGCATGACTTCTAGAGCTGCGTCTATCTCTTTATTTGCGTTGTTTAGATCGTCTTCAATTATAAATTTTTGAGCAGCTATGTAATAATTTAAACAATCCGAAACCTGGTCAATGGAGTATCCCTTTTCTTCTTTTTTTTCGGGCCTATTTTCAGCCTGATCCCTACGCATAATTATTTCGACATATGGATCGTCCGCGGCATAGACGAATTGACCTCTAGACACACCGTTGTTATAGTCTATCTGTATTGGTTTGTTTAGACCATCATGGTAAAAACTTCGACTATTATCTCTTGAGTTATTTTGTATATAACTGTCCGCAGAAGGCTCCACATACTCCAGTGGAACACATGACATCAATAACAACAAAGGCACTAAATATTTACTGCTAGTCCGTAACATAAAAAGTAAGATTGATTAACCAGGGTGTCCGTAAAAGATCCGTTTCGCTGAATATTATCTACAAATCTGAGCTGAAAATAAGCGCCTATAGACCTAGATAGATAGAGTGTTGCTCGCGTGTCAAAAGCATAGTAGGTATCTAAAATATTTGGCTTACCTACATGTGCATTAGCCATGAATGAAAGTATGGGTCGAGGATCTGTTCCTCGTGATAAAGCAGCAAATTCTACAGATAAACCCATTGTCAACGCGGGAATATCAAATTGATTTAACTGATATAGTGTGTCTACAAAACCCGTAGAAATATGATTTGACTCATATCCTATTAGAACACCGCACTTGAATTCCTCGCGACTACGTAAAACATCTTGATATACCCCAAGGGTAATACTTTGAAAATTCACCATCAAATCATAAGGACCCACGATCCCATTAGTCAGCTGTGGATATTCTCGATAAACCAAGGCGCTTTGCGAGGACCCCGTCGCGGCATTAATTCTAAAGTACGTGTCTCTAGGGAGCTGGTGAAGTTTTGAATTGCTGTAGACGGTATACGAGCTCTCCACTTGAAGCGTTTTTAGGTCGACAACATCAAGGTTCATGACTAATTCACCATTAACATTTACATGGAGCTTAGGAACGAGAATTAGGTCAACCGCATAGCTTTTCAAAGAGTCCACAAAAACTCGCATAGAGGCAAAGTCGTCAAAGACGGAGCTTCTGTGAATCACTCTTAAAAGTGAATCTGAAGACTCAATCTTTTTCAATGTCCGTTCTTCCAAAAAAGGCTGATAAACAGCAACGAACTTCGATTCCTTTAAGACTTTTGTGAGACCAGCTCCTATTCGTTCCCCTAAATAAGGCGCTATAGCCGCTCCTGACCTAGGTGTCATTACGAATATTCTTGTACCTACGGTGATATCATGCTTCAAATGGTTTTCTGCCTCTGACAGAAGTACCTCAATGGACTGGTCCATTTTTGAAGCAACCTGTTGAGCAAATACACCCGAATACATCAAGGTAAATAGCGCTAATATTAAAAGGCGTTTAAACAAACTTTCTGATTTTATTTAGAATCACCTTTCTAGCTTCCGCCCGCTCCTTATTTGAAACAGTATTCCCAGACTCCAGCTCTGATTTAATCATCTCACGCTCACGAGGTGGGCGCACCTTGAGTACAGATTCAATTATCGCTTCGTCCGACCCAAATAATGCATTTAAAAGCTCCGTTGTGTCAATATCCATAAGAGCATTTTGTAGGATTTGCTCTTCTATTTTTGGAAGGTTATAGAACCCGACAAACTTTTGCTCGACAATTTGGCCTTTGTCCAAATCATTTTGAAGCATGGTTTCAAGGATTTCTTTTTGCTTGTTTTCTTCTAATTCATCAAGCGTATTAATTATGGCGCCAATACCGTCAATATCAATATTGTAGAGACCTGCCATTTCCTTGGCTTTCTTTGCATAACGCTGTCCTATTTCCCGGATGACAGAGAGCGGTAATCTGGACATATCCGTAAGCTTTAAAAGCAGTTCACTCTTATCAACTGGATCTAATAATTCCATAACCTTTAGCTTTCTATCTCCTGGCAGCTGCGCAAACAACACACTTGACATCTCCGGTTTATCACCTTCAATTAGCTTGAAAACTTGCATGTCATTTAATTGTGTCAAGAATCCAAAAACCTTGTGATCTGGGGACCTCTCAACATTGTTCTTCTCATTAGAAATAGCTTTCACGGTATTGTTAAAGGTGAGCAAGAATTTGTCTTGAGTATCCGGGTCAATCTTATCCTCAATATCCTCATCAACGCGGTTCAGCATGGTTAGATAGCTGCTGTATGACATATGCGGCTTAAGTTGACCAACAAGATCGGGATAGGGTTTAGCTAAAAATGAAAATACCGTTAGCGCGTCCTCTTGACCGCTTTCGATAATATTTTCCATGAAGGATGCAACACTATCCGCGGACTCAACGAGCAACTTTTTAAACTCGTTTTTCTTGAGTGAAACAGGAGCCTTATCCATGGCAGACAGCGACATTTTTTTAAATGTAGAATTGTCTATGACCAACTCTTCTTCTTCGTCATCTACTTTCTTCTTTCTGAAGACAAAAACGAACAAGAGCACCAACAACAAAAGCACACCTCCAGCAATTGCCCATACCCACCATTCAGTGAGTAAACTTTCTTGAGCGGTGGTATCCTCTTCATTTGAAGCAACTAATGGTTCTACATTTTCTATTGTAGATGTAGTACGCTTTTTTCTTCGCGCCTCAGCATAAGGGAATTCCCAAATCTGAACAGATACCTCATCGTTAATAAGATCGAGATCAAGCGTATTGTACATGAGTCGTTCAAAGTACTTGACATCGCCAAGTATACCTGTAGTATCAATCTCTAAACGAACTAGTGTTCTTGTACTCTTCAGAGAAACTTTACCCTCGCCATACTCAACCTTTTCGTTTAAAACACCTGGCAGCTCTACTGCGTTTGAAGAATATTCTGAAATCTCGTAGGTCAATTCTTTGGAAACAGAAACATTGTATTGATCATTAGGAACTATCTGACCCAAAGCCTTAATCAATGCAGCTTTTTCTCTTGGTGCCTTTTCTACAACTACCTTCTCAACGATAGAAACATCCTCTAAAGGACGTTTTTTTACCGGCGAGGTGGTTTGACCTGCTTTGGAATCAGAACCAGCAAGCCTTCCGCTTAACAAATCAAGAACTGGCGGTTTTTTTGTCTGCTCAGTAATTGTGTCTAAGCCTTGACCTAATACTCCTGAGGCAGAAATAATTAAGGCTACAATTAACAATGGAAGCTTTTTCATCGGGTTAAACTAGCTTTGTGTATTACTATTAAATCATTTGAAGTGTAATCGGCCTCGAGCGTCATACGATTATTTGAAAATCTAATCTCGCCTTGAAATGGCTCAATATTGATATCGATTTTGTTCTGAATTTTCAAGCCGTCTCTCACCCAAAAACCATTTGAGTTGTATACATCAAACTTTTTTTCGCCCAAAGCCACTACATCGAGAATTAACTCGTGAATGGTGGTGTCGGATTCGTTAAAAATCAAATCCTGAGTAAAGACAGTATCATGGCCGTAATAGCGGCCAGCATGAGGATCTGGAATCTCCGGCGTATCACATGAAGTGAAAGCAAGTAATGAGGAAATACAGAACAGAACTAATCGCATGGCAATTCCTCCTTAATTAGCGGTTCTAGCATCAGTTCTCCTTCGGTAACGTTGAGGATGAAGGTTTGGTTAAAGGTTTTTGCAAAACCAAACTCATCTAATTCTTCTAGATCAAAACGAATACTCACCATCCACTTTGATCTTGGCAAACTTTTCACCTTAACTTTCAAAGTAGATTCTGCCGTGGGGCAGCGAAAGATGATGATTGATTCAACCTGCTCAACAACGTCAAAGTCTGCTATATCGTTGTTGTGAGGTTGGTTCGGAATTGGGGCGCTTTTCAAGTCCTCTAAACGATCTTCGAGTAATTCTATGTATTTGTCTTCCATGCTCGATCCACAACTCAAAAGGAGTGTTGACATGAGCAAAACAGGTATCAGATTTTTAAAAATTTTCCCTCTGGACATCTTGAACATACTATTTATACAAGTATATCAAGGTAGTGGGAGCTAAAAGTTATCTACCGCCCAATGGAATGAACTATTATTAATTTAGATAATTAATGCTCATTAACGTAGATTAAAAGACGCTTTTATGGCTCATTATGGTTCAAATTGATTAAGCCATTTGAATACGACTAATTTTTTATACTCAATAAACGTTTAAACAATTAACCTTTAACAGCCATTTAGAACAATTGACTTTACATTATTACCATCACTTGTACTCCTAAAGTATAGATGCCGAGAGTATAAACTCATAAACATTTCATTTCATCCAAATAATGCAAGGGAAGTAGGGACTCCGTAATTGATCAACCCAGACGCCGCTCTTTGAAGGGAAGCTTCAGAGATTGCACGAGCGCCTTTAACCAGATTGAATACATTTCTCGTTCAAATAATCCCTTTTTGGATGAACTACTAAAAAACGCCCAGCTCTTAAAGAGCTGGGCGTTTTTTGGGAAACAATTACTTAGCCTAGGTTTAATTGGTTGGATTTGTTCGTGAAAAAATGAACAATGCTAAGACACGATTGATTTGTTTCAATCATGAACCTAAACAAATCTATTTTTTGAAACGCCGTAAACTTATCGTAGCGGCCATTTATTTATCGTAGCGTGGTTAAATTCGAAAACCACCACCCAAAGTGTCTCAAATAAGACTTTGTTCTTAAGGTTTGTGCTGCTGCAAAGAAATAATTCTAACTTTGAGAATATCAATAGATCTAAGCGTTTTTGTTGTGTGTACCGCGCTGAAGGTTATTTAAGCCCCGCCCTTGAGAAAGAGTGGGGCTTTCTTGTGGCGTAAGAAGGCTTATGTTTTAAAAATTCGAGCGGGTATGTCGTCTACCATAGTGAGTTGGTTATTGGGCCACTTAACACCGGTTGGTTCTGCGCTTACACAGGTTTCCGATACTAGAATCTGGCCAGGTTGACAAGCCGATTCCAGCTTTTTCGCTCGACGAAAGACTTCGCCCCACATGTCAAAAATTAATGATTTTGCAAGCAGTCCAGCGTCAACAGTCCCTATGTCTATACCTATGCGCAGGGACAAAGGAGCGTTTAATCGCCTTAATTCTAAGTTTATTGAAGTTATTGTTTTCTGCATGGCGCGCGCAGCTTTCAGCGCCTTTTGGGGGCTGGCGAAGTCTTCGTTGAATCCGCCGATTGCAATAAAGCTGTCGCCGTCTGTTTTGAGTTTTTCTAATCCAAAGCGACGGCAATCAGCGTCGAATCGATCAAAAAACTCATTTAAATAATCAATGAGTTCTTCTAAGGGAGCCTTTTGGGCAAAAGTCGCAAACCCCTGAATACCAGCTATTAAGACTATGGTGTCGCTGTGCCTTTCACTTTTGCTTTTACTGACAAGGTCTTCATGGATAGAGTCGTGGTATTGCGGAGGGAGTATATCTTCGATGAGCTGTTGTTTTTTCTGGTGTAGGGCCCGCAACTCTTCAATGGCTCTTTTTCTCCTCTTTCTAAATTTCCATGTTTTAAACAGCCCAAATATTGAGGCGGCTAATAGCACGATATACACTATCAACCAAACAGTTCCTGTGCGGATTTCATAGAGCGTTGCTTGGCGATTTTTTTCCGTTGCTTCTAATTGATCCAGGCCTATTGCCAGTATTAATTTCTGCAGAGGACTTTCTTCGTTGAAGACCTGTAGGTTACCGGTTTTCGTTTTTGGAGCGCGCAAGTCTGCGTTGTAAGAGCGGTTAATTGAGAGCATCTCTCTTAAAGCGAACGACACAGAATCTGGGTGAACAAGCTTGTAATAACGCTCAAGCATTTCATAGGCTTCCACCTGCAAGAGGTACGAGGATTCGGTGAAGTCAATGTGGTTCTCTAATATTCGCCGCACCTCCCGTGCATTTTCCGGGGTCCGTTGGAGTATCATTTCACCAAAAAGCTCTGCGTTGTAACGCTCCGGTCTTTTCCAATAAGTCAATGAAAATTCCGCTTTGGCCACCTCTATAATGTGCTTGTACTGATCATACTGTAACAGTGCGGTCTCGTTCTTTATGCGCTCATACGCCAACAAGAATTTTTCCTCTCCACCCTCGATTTCCAAATAGGCCGTCATAGAGTTGAAAAGAGGCATCCAATTGTTGATGCCCAATTTATCATACATAAACGCTGCGCTATCGTAAGCCAGTGCTGCTTCTTGATACCGTTCTAACAGGTTATAAATATTTCCCAACTGATTAAATACCGCAGCCCGTAATCTTCCCTTGGCCTTGGTAAGAGAAAATTCAGCAAATTTTAAGCTCCTGTCATAGTGCCCAAATTTATAGAGAATTAGCGCCGCACGCTCCTCAACACTACCTTCAAAGTCGGCTATGTCGTGTGCTTTATCCAAATGGTACGCCTTTATGAGGTAGGCAGCCGCGGTATCATATTCTTCGCGAAAAATATAGGTGTTGCCTATCTGATAATTTGAAAAAAACCGCAATCCGATGCTGTCTTTTGGCGCAAATCTTTCAATGTTCTTCAACGTGGAAATGTATGGGCTAAAATCTGCGCGCTTATCCCAAATTTTATAGACTATCCTATTTGAATAACTTTTGATACCCTTGTCTACCGGGGAGCCCATGAGGCTATCTACTAAAGCAACTATGTCCTGTCGAACCTCTGTTTGCTCTTGGGCAGATCTTGCGTTAACGAACCCTTCATGGACAGCAGTTTTGATCGTGTCGAGCCAGTGGCCGTGACCGTACCCGTTAATTTCAAAGGCGGCCGATTGAGAAAAAGCCGGCCCAGAAACGGCCATGATCGTCATTAAGATTAGTGCTCTAAAACCCATCATACGGCGAATATCTCTAGGGTTTGGTCTTTGACCATACGCACGGTGCCGGCCTCCTCAATGGTGTATTTAGATTTGTTCAGGGCACGCATGATGTAGCGGCTTATATATATTTTACCCGGGTCGGCACACTCAAAAGTCTGGTAGGCATTATTCACACCTGTGCCCCAAATATCAAACCGTAGAGGCTGCCTTCCCACAATGCCGCTAATGACATCGCCGTACTCTACCGCTGCCCGTACGGTCATGTTGTGGCCCTCCAGTTTAGTCGTGGCCTCTCTAAGTTTTATGGCACATTGAATGGTGTTTTCTATTTGTTGTACTGGCGTTAACTTTCCAGATTTACAAACTGCAAGAATCTGTTGACCAGAAGTTTTAACTTTTTGAAGGCCGTGTTCCATAAACATATTTTCAGCTTCCTGAAACAGGCGGTCTACTGCGTCCAAGCGGTCTTTAGGATGGTCAAATACGTCCAATTCTTCGAACTCCATAATCATTATGGTGCACCCTTTCCAAAGTGCAGGTTCTATTTTTTCTTCTCTAAGAAGCTGATCTATATGTGTTTGCGGAATGGATCGAGACAACATGGTTTGTAATTGCTCCTCTGGACGCTTGTATGCGCTGATAAGGCGGTTTTCGCGCGTTTTCATCAATACAAAAATGAGTACTAAGAGCATGCATACCGTTACCAAAACCATAATGACGTACACGCTTGTTTGCAACGCAGCCTTACTCTTGTTTTTTGCTATCGCCTTTTCCTCTTGTTGAACAAGGATGTCAAACAACTGATCGTGCAGGTGTGGTTTTTCTTCCAAGAGTTCATTGATAGAGTCTTGAGATAGGGCAACCTGACGACGAAGTTCCTTGACGCCAATAGTATCTGCTGATAGAACGCTTTGGCTGTAGCAGCAGCTAGAAATTACTATTAAAAGCGGTATTGAAATACTCCTCCACTTGCCGGCTGCACTCATTTTGTAGCTGTTAGTTATTGGGTTGGCAGTCTAAAATAGGCTAATTATTCAAAAAAACAGCTCTAACTGCGCACAAGAGCTTTAGTCTCCACCCAGATATATTCACCTATGTTCACTGAATGCTCCAACACAGTTCCGCCATAAATTTCTGACATCTTGTGCAAGAAACTGTGCCTTTGATAGGGTGAAAATCGCGGGAAATTATCGATCTTGAACGCATCCAAATAAACCGATCTATGAAAACTTTAGTTCTTACCGACTTCAGTCATACCTCTAAGCGTGCGCTAGAATACACCTTAGATTTGTTAGTCACTGAAAGAAATGACACCATTACCTTAGCACATGTGGTTCGTAAGCCGTCCGAGGCTTCCCAGGCAATGAAGAATTTCGCTCCGTTCATAGACGGGGCCGTAAATCCAAACGCAGCCAGTATTAAAAAAGAAGTCCTCCACGGAAATCTTTATGATGCAGTGGGCGAATTTTCCATAAAAGAGGGTTTTGAACTGATCGTTTTTGGCACCCACGGGGCGCAAGGGCTTCAAAAATTGGTTGGCTCACATGCCGTCAAACTTATTCAGCATACCAACTGCCCGGTTATAGTCGTTCAAAACGAGATTCACAGAGATCCAGACGGGATCAAACAAATTGCGCTGCCCTTGACTTTAGCCGTAGAAGACAAAAAAATGCTGAATTATGTCTGTCGTATTGCTGCCATCATGGGAGCAATGATTGAAGTCATATACCATGAAAAAACGGATGAATTCTTAGCGGCAACTATGAAGCGCAACTTAAATTTTACGACTACATTTTTACAACGCGAGGGCGTTGAATATGCACTGAACGCCGTAGCCGCCAACGATGATTTTGACCAGCAAGTTATTGCCATAGCAGCAGAAAAGTCATGTGATCTTATAGCTACCGTCAACCATCATGAAGACGGGATTAAAAATCTCTTTGGATGGAGTTTTGATCAAAATATGATTGAAAATAATGCGCATATTCCGGTGCTCACCATAGACGCTATGCCCGCGGGGGACGTCCGTGATATTTTTAGCACTACAGTATAGAAAGAGTAAATTATTCGCTCTCCCGTACAAAAAATCTACTACGAAGGAAAGGTATAAGTCTTAATACTTAGTATTTACACTTATAAATTACGTATATTTAGTTCTTCAACGTAATTTATACCGCTACTATGCAATTCTTGCGTCAGTTACAATTATTAGATACAGCACCAGAGACCGTATTCGACCGCTTCACCAAGCTTGCCTCCAGCATTTGTGGCACTCCCATATCCTTAATCACCCTTTTAGACGAGGATGGCGACAGACAGTTTCATAAATCCAGGTATGGTTTTAAGGCCAAAGAAATACCTCTTGATCAATCCTTTTGCTACCACGCATGCTCTAGTGGTACGCCTATAATGATCGTAGAAAATGCAACCTTAGATTTGCGTTTTCGGGACAACCCCTTAGTTACTGAAGAAGGTGTTCGTTTTTATGCCGGCGTTCCCCTAGTGTTTGAAAACGGCGAATCTATAGGCGCTTTATGCGTTCTAGACAAGGAGGAAAAACAGCTCAGTAA
>ENA-OUOG01004381-OUOG01004381.1-marine-metagenome-genome-assembly--contig:-NODE-4381-length-12215-cov-2.688664_pt1 | contig 12215 bp, 12 predicted proteins | sample MGYA00248635_ERZ508505 | MGnify/ENA primary metagenome ERZ508505 (study PRJEB26176, sample SAMN06267871) | marine metagenome | isolation source: Saanich Inlet, British Columbia, Canada | place: Pacific...
ATCCACACCATATTGCACTGGCATTGACCATCTTTACCTATGCCTGTTTTGCTGGTTGGGCGATCTGCCTGATACTTCTTGTTCTATAAATTAGGTGGGATAATCCGTACAGGCTCTGCATACGGGGGCATTATGTCGAAGACTTCACGAAAGGTCTTGTTTTGCCAGGCCATTTGTGTGGCACGGATAACCCCCGCATGACAGACAATCGCGGTTTCCATATCTGCTTGGGTCAAAGCTTCCAGAACGCGTGTTTGCACGTCGAGAAAACTCTCGCCACCCGGCGCTCTGTTTTGAAACGGGTCCTTGAACCACTCCGCTGATACTTCACGATCGATCTCAGCCCAGAGCTTTCCTTCAAACTCTCCCATGTTCATTTCCCAAAGGCGCTCGTCAAAGGTGATTTCCACATTGTCTCGCTCTGCAAGGGTCAGAGCCAGCTTCCGGCATCGCAGGGCTGGGCTTGCCAAAATGCGCTTTACGACAGGAGTGGTTTCCATCGCCTTGTCAATTTGCTCATGCCCAATTGCAGCGATATCAAGGTCGGTTTGCCCGTAACATGTGCCGGGAGCGACCTCCGGGGTGGGGTGTCTGAGAAAGATCATCCAAAAGCCCCAACCAAAATGATCATTGTTGTAATCTCCGCAACCTGTTGCATGGCGCCCAGTCCGTCTCCTGTATAACCACCAATCCGGGCTTCCAAATATTTCAAAAAGGCCCAGCTGAAACCTAGGGCACCTGTAACCGCCATCAATCCGGCGAACCCGCCAAAAGTACCTCCCACCCCGAATGCCAATAGGATCGCAATCAAAAAGGAAACGTCAGAAACGTCGCCGCTGGCCAATTTGCCCAAGCCTTCTGGCCGTGCATATTGGGATAGTTTCATGGCGAGTGTCATGGCACTGCGAGAGGTTGCATGGGCAATGAGTAGTGCCGCGACGCCTGCCAAAGGAGAAAGTGTGGCAAGTGCGAGCCATCTCAAGCCAACCGTGATGATCAATGCCAATCCACCGTAAGTTCCGATACGGCTGTCGCGCATTATTTCGAGTGCTTTCTCCCGATTTGGTGAGCCACCGAGACCGTCTGCACAATCTGCAAATCCGTCCTCATGTAATGCACCAGTGACGATCAGGCCGGTCATAATTGCAAGGCCCGCTGCAATGCTTCCAGCCAAAAGCAGGGAAGACAGGTACCATACAATCGCGGTAACAATGCCAATAATAAATCCCACAACCGGGAAATAGACGACTGCCTCTGTCATACGCGCATCATGTCCAATGCGTTTTCCCAATTCATGCGGCAGAGGCAGCCTTGTGAAAAATGTTAAAACGAGCAGGAAATTTGCGAGCGGGTTTTGCAAGGGTTACCCTTCTTCCTTGCCAGATACGCCTGCGCTTTCGAAGGTTGCCATTTCATTCAGCATTGCACAGGCGTTGCGCAGAAGTGGAAAAGCCAACAAAGCACCGGAACCTTCGCCCAGACGCAGATCCAGATCAATGAGTGGCTCGGCATCCAACGCCTCAAGCATGGATTTATGCCCCGGCTCTTTCGATTTATGTGCGAAGACAACATTGCCTTTAAGTTCGGGTTCCATTCTAAGCGCTGCCAGTGCCGCGGAACTTGCGATGAAACCATCCACCAAAACAATTGCGTTGGCTTGTGCCGCGCCAATTAGAGCGCCGGCCATCATGCATATTTCAAGGCCTCCAAATGCACTTAATGCATCTTTGGGAGAAAGAGGGGCAGGGCGTCTGGCGGCCGTTTGTTTCAGGACTTCCAGTTTCCTGGAAACCCCTTCGCCATCCAGTCCTGCACCGGGACCTGTGAGGGTCTCAAGATCTATTTCCTCCAGTGCATGTGTGATCAAACTAGCGGAAGATGTGTTTCCGATACCCATTTCGCCAAGTGCAATTACTTTGCAACCTGAAGCCACTTTTTCGGCAGCCAATTCCGCACCAAAACTCAAAGCGGCTGAAACTTCTTCAAGCGTCAGCGCGTCTTCATTCAGTGCATTTCTGGTTCCTTTACGGATATTGGCCCGGATCAGCTCCGGGTGGTCTGGCAACTCTCCCACGACCCCGGCATCAACTACCTGAATGTCTATGCTGTTGGATCGGGCGAAAACGTTTGCAGCCGCGCCTCCTGACAGGAAATTCAGGACCATCTGTGCGGTTACTTCACTTGGCCAAGCTGATACACCTGCCTCAACCAGTCCATGGTCTCCTGCAAACAGCAGCAAGCAAGCGGGGTCTGCTTTTGGCTCCAACGTTCCTTGCGCAACGGCCATTTGAAGCGCCAAACGTTCAATGCGGCCCAAGGAACCAGGAGGCTTGGTCTTGATGTCAATCGCTTGTTGCACTTGCGCTTTAAAGTCTGCTGAGTTTGCCACGGGCATATCCCTGTAATTGTTTTCGAAAATGAAATAGCTGAGTGTAACCGCTTCTGCCACTAGTTTCTTTGGCAGTCACAGGTTAAGGCGGAAGAGAACACTTGGAAAATCAATGCAAGATCAGAATTCAGTCCGGCATCCCCTTGTGACGTGGCTCATTCGTTTGGCGCCGGCGCTTTTTGTTGTCTTGTGGGCAACCGGTTTTATTGGAGCCAAATACGGCATGCGCGATGCAGAGCCCTTTACGTTTTTGGCTTATCGGTTTTGGATCACGGGCATTCTCTTGCTTCCCTTGTTGATCTGGCTTTTACGACAAAACGGTGTGTCGCTGGGGCAGGCATTGCATTCATTCGTATCGGGGTGTTTGATCCATGGCATTTACCTTGGCGGCGTGTTCTATGCGATTGATCGGGGTATGGCGGCAGGGCTTTCATCACTCATCGTCTCGCTCCAACCGTTTCTTACGGTTTTGTTGGCAGCTGTCTTCTTGGGAGAAACGGTCGGCAAATTGCGTTTTATCTTTTTTGGAATTGCGATATTTGGCGTTGGCCTGGTTCTGTTTCCAAACGAAGACGCATCATCGCTCGCTTCCGGCATTAATGCAGAAACACTCACAGCCGTATTTGTGGCGACGTTGGGCATCAGCATTGGTTCCGTTTATCAGAAGAAATTTGTCACCAGTCTGAATTTGTTCGCGTCCACCTGTCTGCAGTTTCTTGGTGCCGCGGTGATGTTGTCGGTTGTGGCATTCTTTGTCGAAACCGGGCGTATAGACTGGACGTCTGACCTTGTTTTCGCGATGGTTTGGTTGGTGTTTGTGCTATCCATCGGGGCGGTAGGCTTGCTCATGTTCCTGATACGTGCCGGAAGCAGTGCGTCAGTAGCCTCGCTTTTCTTTCTCGTCCCAGTTGTTGCGATGTTCATGGCATGGGCGTTGTTTGGAGAAACGCTGGGGACAATGCAACTTTTTGGCAGTGCTGTTGTGGTTGCAAGTGTGGGGCTGGCGAGCCGGCTCAAAGCATAAAAAAGGCCCGGTAAACCGGGCCTTTCTGTTTTTCTTTTTCTTGTAACCTAGCCAGAGATTCTAAGGTTTGTGATCTGGCGGGCGATGCTTTCAAAGGCTTGGGATAGGCCGCCTTGGTCAACATCAAAGTAAAAGTTGCCTGTGCCGATTACCGGGTTACCGTCTGGCTTGATGCCGGAGCCAGCACACGCTTCCATCAATTCTCTAACACCGCCAGAAGCAGGCACACTGAACGCAACCGTGTAGATTGAAATACCGTCGTTTTTAATGTTGGTACACGCTTGGTTTGTATGCGCGTTCATGACGCCTTCAAACTGACTGTAAGTAGTCGGTGTCGTATCAACATCTCCTGGAGAATAGATGGTTCCAGCAAGATCACTTGACGTCAATCCCTTTCCCCAACGGTTGGACGTGTGCAAACCATTAAGTGGGTTTTTAAGATTATCTGCTCCTTCAACGCGAGCATAACCCCATGCACCATATGATGTGTTGTTTGGAGAGTTGCTCCAGTCAACCTGATAGAAGTTGTTACCATCAGTTAAAGCGACCAGGAACTTCAGGTTCTTTTCCTTCTGGATCGAACGACCTTCAGTAAATGGAGCACGTTCAGAAAGCGTTCTCCAACCCCACGTCAAGCCTTGTTGAATGTTCGTTGAACCATAGGCAATCATCTGATCCAATTCGTTTTTCACCACATCACGGTCAGTCGTCAGAGGTGTAATGGCGCGAGATGTACAGCCGTAGTTTGGTCCAAAGAAGCCATGAAAGTTCCCTCTGTAGCGATTGTTGACCTGATATTTGAACATCCAGTTCGTGCGTTCGATCTGATGGTTTTGTCCTCTTACGCCGTTGGCTTCGCTGTTCCCTTCGTCCGTGTACATCTGGACCGCTTGTCCGTTGCTAGGGTTGTAGTCTTGGAAGTCATACAGATAATCGTTGTAGAAGTACCAACGGTCATTACGATTGTATACTCTTCCCCAACGGTTGCTAGAGGCATATCTATAGTCAGGTTCATCCGGCGCGAAGTTTGGTACAAATAGTGCGTTTTGACCATCGCGTTGACCGTCACCATCAGCATCCATCGAATTTTTTACGCGGCGATAACCCCGATTTGAATTTGCGGAAGTGTCCAAAACATTATGTGGCCATGGACGCATTTCTACACACCCCGCCCAATCTTCTCCGAGCATGTCAAACACGTCATAACGTGTAAGCCATTGAGCTCTGCCATTTCGGTTTGTGGTTACACCAAAGTTTTTGCCAGCAAAGCGCCGCTTTCTTGCTCGCTGACTGGCGTTGGTACCGCGATAGGTATCCCAATCAAAGTTTTCATGGTGAACATCGCTCCAGCCTTTTTTATCCATCCAGGACGCGTTCTTGTTTTGGGTGCCAATGTTGACCATGCCGGAAAACGGCACGACCGCGATTTTCACAGGGTCTTCAAGCGTTGAAAGGGCGGACGAATTGTGAACGATGTCAACAAGGGCTTTGGCTTCACGCTTCAACGTGCTCAAGCGAGAGCCGCCCATGGAGCCAGAATTATCGAGCACCAGAGCGATTTCAACTGTACGGTTCGCCAGTGTGATTTCTGATGCAATGCTGCCTTCAATTGTTTCCATTTCCAGCACGCCACCAAAGATGGTGTCGTATTCGAAATTTACAGAAATTTGAATGCGGTCTGGCTGTTCCTTTGAAGGGTCAGGGTCGCCTGGAATAACTTCCAGGTTAAGAGAGTAGTCGTCAGGTGAAATCTCACTGCCGACATTCGCCGCAAAAAAATTCTTTGCGTAGGTTTCCAGTTCTTGCTCGGAAGACAATTGCGCAGTTTCCAGCTGTCGTGCCGCGGCAAGCCCCGCTGCGTCTGTAGCGTTTTGAACTTTTGCGCGCATGTTAACAAGGTTAGTGTAGTCGACTGTGGCGGCCACACCCGTCATTAGTGGAAACGCAACCAGCGCGGTTGTGATTGCAACATTACCACTCGTGCTCTTAAAGAATGATGCTATTTTTTTCATGTTTTTTCCCTGGACTTCTTACTCGGGCGTTTTCCACCCGAATTTTTTTTGAACATTACAGAAAAAAATTTACCTTCCAGCTAAGATAGATCTTTCAATTTTCATGCTCTGGTTAGTATTTCCTTTACTTATTCCAGCCCTGCTACGAGGCCTTTTTATCCGTTTATTGTTTTCTCAAGGAGGTGAAGATTGCCCTGAACTTCCTCAAGGGTCGGATCCATGCTTTGGGCACGATTGAGATATTTTCTTGCTTTTTGATAATCGCCACGTAGCAAGAACGAGTAACCCCAGTTATTGAATACGCGAGCGCTATTTGACTTCAGTTGAGAAACTTGTTTGTAGGCTGTGTCGGCCTCGTTGAACTTGCCCAACTGATCGAGTGACGCTGCCAGGCCCAGCCATGCATTTGGGCTGTCGGTGCGCGCTTCAACAGCTTTGCGAAAACTTTCTTCTGCAAGACCGTAATTCTGTTCCTTAAACTGTTGCTGTCCTGCTGCCAGCATTGCCTTGGAAGCATCTCCCTTAAGGGAAACATGATCCGACTTGGGTCTGAACCGATTGCCGCGCTCATCATCGTCTGCGTGCAAAACCGAATTGTTGGCTACGTCTTTATGGTCGAATACTGATGAATGAGAGGTGGTGGTTGTTGCTGAACAACTTGCCAAAAAACCGGCTAGTAGTGTTGCGGCAATCACATTTACTGATCGCTTGTTCATGAGGCTTCCCCAAGTATTTTATTATTATTGTTGGGAGGACTATACGGATGGAGTCTTAAAACAACCCTCAGTAGAATGGTTAAATTTTATTTGCTTTGTACGTAACACTTCTTCAATCAAGAAATGGTGCACTATCTGGTCTTTCAGAGATTTTAAGATTCTGTGAAAATGAAAAATGCGGGAAACCAGTTCCCGCATTTCGATGATGTGTTACACAAGTCGATAAAGAATTATCAAATGTTCCAGCGAACAATGGTTGGAATGATGGCGATGCCAATGACAATTGGAAGAATGAAGACCGTGACCGGAATCGACATTTTGGCGGGTAGGGCATAGGCCTTTTCTTCAGCCTGCATCATTCTCTTGTGTCGCATTTCGTCGGAATATACGCGCAGAGCATCTGACACGCTTGTACCCAATTCTTTTGCCTGTTGGATCATGGTTGCAAACCCTTTTACCTCTTCCAGGTTCAAACGTTCACCAAACGCTCTGAGCGCTTGATCAATCGGTCTGCCTGCACGAATTTCCAAAGAAGCCATGTTCAATTGGTTCGCAAGGTTAGGGTAGATGCCTCTTATTTCCGCAGTAATCCGCTCGATGGAGGCTTCCATCGTCAGGCCGGCTTCAGCTGAAACCACCATTAAATCCAGGATGTCGGGAAAACCCTGTCGGTTGCTGATCTGAAGCTGTGAAGTCCGACGTCTAAGATAAGCGTTCGGCAGAAAATACCCCAAAGCGATAAATCCCACAACGGCTGCAGCCTGTTCGCCGGTGCTGGATGATGTAAGCAAAAAGATGGCGCTCAAAGTCCCGAACAACAGACCAAGAGCTGCGCCACCAAAACGTGCTGCGATGAAGATGCCCACAGCGTTCGGGTTTGTGAAGCCTGCTTGTATCATCATCATTCGAAGCTTCTTGATGGATGCCGGATCTGTTTGCGAATAAAAGTCGTTCGCCTTCTTGGCAACATTCAAGGAAATTTCCTTGCTTTTCTTTGGCTGATTATGACTTTTTTTGGATTCGGCTGCCAGATGCTCGCTGTATTGTTCAAGATCAAGACGTTTCTTAACGTCGGAGCGGTTCCTGTTTTGTGAAAAGAACTGGTTTACGACATATCCAATCGTGAACAGCGCCATGGTGCCTGCAGCGCTCAGTATCAAAAGAGGATCAACGTTTGCGATCAGATTTTCCATTGCATTGCCCCTAGAATTTGAATGAGACCATTTTCATGATGATCAGGTTGCCCATTGTCAGCCAAAACCCAAGGATTGCCATGTATTTCCAAAGCAGGCCTTCTCCCCAGATCTCGCCATAGTAATTTGGAAGCAGGAAGTTTAGTGCCCCAAACAACATGACGGGCATCGCGCTCAAGAACATGGCAGACATTCGACCTTCGGCAGAGATGGCCTTGATCTTCAGCTTCATTTTTGCTCGATCCCTGATGACATTTGATAGTCCTTCAAGGATTTCGCGCAGATTGCCGCCGGTTGTCGATTGAATTGAAACAGAGGAGATCAAGAGGGAGAGATCGGGAAGATCAACCCTTTCATGCATGTTCTTCAATGCCGTTACCAAATCTGAACCGTAGGTTACTTCGTCGGATACAATACCGAACTCTGTTCCAATGGGGTCTGGCATTTCCCGTGCAACCATCGAGATCGCAACCGCTGTTGGATGGCCTGCTTTCAAGCTCCTCGTTATAAGATCGATTGCTTCAGGAAGCTGCGAGGCAAACAGAGCGGTTTTCTTTGCTGCAAGCCGTTTCAGCCACATGTTTGGGAGACCAAATGACAGGAGCGGGAAGAAGATCAGAGAAGCTTGCAAGGACTGCCAATACAGTAGAACTGCCGCGTTAATCACGACAACATAAACTGCGTAAAACATTGCGAGTTTGCGTAAACCCACTGTCAGGCCGGAACGCGTGATCAGACGATTTAGACGTACCATCGGCAGGACAAAGGTGCCGTCCTCTCTCAATCCGCGTTCCTTGCGCAATTGTGTGAGGATCTGCTTTTGGCTGATCTTGTTTTTATTCTTATCCGCATCCATACGACGGTTGATGCGCTTTTTGCTGGCTTCCCCGCTGGAAAAGACCATGTAGCCCAATTCAACCATGACAATTGCAAACAATGCAGAAGCCAAGATCAACGCATGGAGAGGGGTAAACCCGTTTTCGAAAAAAGCGGTCATTTGAGTTCAACGCCCGGTTCAAAATATTCGCCCGGCAATTCAATGCCCATGGCTTTTAACTCTTCAAGGAATCGGGGGCGAACGCCAGTTGCCTCGAAATGACCAAGAATTTTGCCTTCTGCTGTCAAACCAGTTCTTTTGAAACGGAAAATTTCCTGCATCTGAATGATGTCGCCTTCCATCCCGGTAATTTCTGAAATTGAAGTGGTTTTTCGCTGACCATCGGATAGGCGCGTCAACTGGATGATCAAATGAACCGCGCCAGCAATTTGGCTTCGAATGGATGCTACCGTCATTGGCATCCCGGTCATGCCCAACATCTGTTCCATGCGAGCGATTGCATCGCGACAGGTGTTGGAGTGAATTGTCGCCATTGAACCTTCGTGACCTGTGTTCATTGCCTGAAGCATGTCGAAACATTCTTCGCCGCGGACCTCACCGAGGATAACCCTGTCCGGACGCATACGAAGCGCGTTCTTGACGAGGTCGCGCTGTTTGATCTCGCCATTGCCTTCATTGTTTGCAGGGCGGGTTTCCATTCTACCAACATGCGGAATTTGAAGGTTCAGTTCTGCGGCGTCTTCGATGGTCAGTACGCGTTCGGTCGGGTTGATGTAAGCAGACAGGGCATTAAGCATTGTTGTTTTGCCGGTACCTGTGCCACCTGAGATAATCGTCGTTTTGCGGGCAGCAACGGCGTGCCGCATAGTTTCCGCCATTTGCGGTGCGATCGCGTTGAATTCTTCGAGTTTTTCCAGGGTAAGCTTGTCTTCCTTGAACTTTCGAATGGAAACAAGTGGGCCATCAATTGTGATCGGACGGATTGCCGCGTTGAAGCGAGAACCATCCGGCATCCGCGCATCACACATCGGATTCGATTCATCGATACGGCGTCCAACATTTGCAACGATCTTTTGAATAATACGAAGCAGATGATCTTCATCCTTGAACGGTATGTTGATGGGTTGAAGGACGCCTTTGATTTCTGCGAAACAATTGTTAGGTCCGTTGATCAGAATGTCCGAGATGTCATCGTTCCGCATCAAGGGCTCGAGCGGTCCGAGACCGGTCATCTCGTCGACGACTGTGCCGACGAAATCCTCAAGCTCAGTTGTGTTAAGTGCCAAACGCTCTTTGGCCACATAGTCCGATACGAACTTGTGAATTTCCTTAACCAGCTGATGTCGCGGAAGTTCTTCCAGCGCTACAAGATTAAACTCTTCCAGCATCTGTTTGTGCAGTTTAACCTTGGCATCGAGAATTTTCTGCTGAGCCGGCGTTGCGTCACCAACCCCGATTTCATCGATGGTCAGGGGTTTTCTTTCCTTAACGGCTTGCGGAATATCTTCGGGAGAAAGGGGAGGGGTTTCCTCCGCCAACATTTCAGGAAGTTCTGCATGTGTTTCCGTTTCCGCTGCTGGCAGAGATTGGAAATCGATTTCGTCGTCGAAAGACTGGATTGCTGAAAATCTGTTGTTCATGGGATTAGCCTGCTTTGCGCTTCAACAGGCTTCTGCCCATGGAAAGCAAACCCGATTTTTCTTTTTTCTCTTCGAATTCCACTTCGCCAGCGAGGACAATTCTGGACAATGCATCTGTTACATTGTTTCCAGGTTCAATCTCTCCCAGCGTTACGCCGCGGTCCACAGCATCTCGAACAAGGCGGTAGTTGTTTGGTACGCCGCCCGCGAAATACTCGCTCAGAGATTCCTCAACATCGCTCGCATTCAAGCCGCCGGCGTTATTACGGAAATCCATACGATTTACGATAACTTTTGGTGAGGTCTGTTTGCCAACGCGCTCTTCGATTGCCTGAACAATACGATGCGAATGACGTATGGATGGAACTGTCATGTCAGCCACAACAAACACCTTGTCCGAACCGCTCATAACGGTTTCTGTCCAGGGGAACCATGTTCGCGGCAAGTCAATGACCACATTGTCGAACTAGGCTGAAACCAGATCCAGCAGTCGCACGACCAGTGCGCCTTTGAAGGATCGCATTTCGGCAGGGCGGTTTGGGGCGCCAATAACAGACAGACCCGTTGAATGTTTTGAGAGCATGACGTCCAGCAACTGGCGGTCAAGACGTTCTGGTGAGTTCTCAATTTCTGAAATATCAAACCGAGGCTCGATATCCAAATACTCTGCACAGGAACCGTGTTGAAAATTCAAGTCAACAATACATGTTGTGCGGCCCAATTTTTGACCGTGTGCATTTAGGATTGAAGCCGTTTCAATCGCAAGTGACGTGGTGCCGACACCGCCTGCAGCTGGCAGGAAACACATGAACTGCGGATCAACCTGTGCTTCCTCCGCATTTATTTTCAGCGAATTATTGCAAGAGCGCACAAGGTCAGACGTCTGAACCGGCTTTACAAGAAAATCTGAAACTTTCAACTGAATAAGAATTCGCGCAGCGGCCGGGCTAAAGTTTTCTGAAATTACGATAATAGGCGTGTTGGTACCTGCCATCCGCTTAACTTTTTGAAGATTTTCGAAATCTTCAACTTTTGATGCGTCGATGTCGATGATGAGGGCAGAGGCTTCCAGATCACGCATCATGTGAACCAGTTCGGACACCGGTTTCCCGATCACGTCCATCGATTGCTTTTCGGTGTTTGGAATTGCACCTTTTGCCAATGATATCAATTCGTTATCAACTGATACCATCACCAGCTTGTTCATTTTTTCAGTATTGTCTTTCGAAGACATTGGTCCCCATCCTCGATTATTATTATTCTTGTTGCTTACAGGGTGCGCTTGGCGTCCTAGTTAGATGGTGGCGGGGGCAGTGCGCCAGACGGGATTGTGATTGCATCGCCGCCTGAATTTTCTTCCTCGCCGTTTAATTCATATTTTTTGACCGCTGTTGCTATGCGCCGACCATTGCCGTGAAGGTGTGTGTTGTGCGCGCGGCTTTTCCAGGGATCAGAAACCATCTTTGCTTCATTGACCGCCAATTGATTGCCAGCATGTGTCGTTACGCCATCATACCGGCCCAGATATTCTTTCTGTCGCTCCGAATAGTTCAGATCATACTCGTTGTAAGATTGGCTTTGGCATCCTGAGATCGCAATCAGTGCCGCAAATGAAGTTGAAACCAATAGTTTGTTCTTAAGCATGACTTACTCCAACTCGATCACATGGCCGGATTTCAAGGCGCCTGACCGTGCGGCTGCCAATTTCCTCAGATGAGCACGGCTTACTTCAAGATCGCCGTTGACGAAGAGATCCACATCATTCGCGGGCGCTGTGGCGTCCAATGGCGTCGCGGGCTCTTGACCGGGCGTCAATGGCTTTACCAACCGAGGCGTTACAATAATCACCAGATCGGTTTCGTTGCGTTGATAGGACGACGAGCGGAAAAGGGCACCTAGAATTGGAATTTTTCCCAACCAAGGCAGCTGACGTTTGTTTGTGTTGGTGCTGTTTTGCAACAAACCGCCAAGCACAAAGCTTTGACCGTCGCGCAATTCCAGCGTTGTTTCGGCCTTGCGTGTTACAAGTGCAGGGATTGGAGGGCCTGTTTCGAAGATTTGGAACGCATTCGTGTAATCCAACTGCGAAACTTCCGGAGCAAGCTTCAAGTTGATCAATCCGTTTTCCAATACGGTTGGTGTGAACTTAAGACCTACGCCAAATTCCTTGAACTCGATGGTTACCTGGCCTTCATCTTGCGCAACGGGGATTGGAATTTCGCCCCCGGCAAGGAAGCTGGCTGTATCGCCCGATAGTGCCACCAGATTGGGTTCGGCCAAACGTCTTGCGACACCCCGGTCTTCCAAGGCGCGGATAAAGAAATCAATATTCACGCCGCCACGTAAAACACTTGCCGCAAACTGACCGAAAGGCGCTGTACCAGATATGAGGTCACCCAGAAT
>ENA-OUOG01004388-OUOG01004388.1-marine-metagenome-genome-assembly--contig:-NODE-4388-length-12200-cov-4.594572_pt1 | contig 12200 bp, 14 predicted proteins | sample MGYA00248635_ERZ508505 | MGnify/ENA primary metagenome ERZ508505 (study PRJEB26176, sample SAMN06267871) | marine metagenome | isolation source: Saanich Inlet, British Columbia, Canada | place: Pacific...
AAACATAAGCGCAGGATTTGAGCGATGTTTGCTGTAATTCGGACCGGTGGTAAACAATACCGGGTAAATAAAGACGAAGTCATTACCGTTGAACGCCTTGAGGGCGAAGCGGGTAGTAAAATCGTTTTTGATGAAGTTTTAATGTTGGGTGAAGACGGCAAAGAAACCGTCATTGGACAGCCAACGATCTCAGGTGCGAAAGTGTCTGGAGAAGTTGTTGAACAGAGCCGTGCTGATAAAGTTACGGTTATTAAGTTTAAACGCCGCAAAAATTATCACCGTACAAAAGGCCACCGTCAACATCAGACATTGGTTAAAATTACTGATATTGCTGCAAAAGGTGCTGCTAAAAAAGCAGCTCCTGCGCAAGAGGCAAGCGAGGAGTAACCCCACATGGCAACTAAAAAAGCAGGCGGCTCATCCCGTAACGGGCGCGATAGTGCCGGTAGACGTCTTGGTGTCAAAAAATATGGTGGCGAGCAGGTCATACCTGGCAACATTATTTTGCGCCAGCGTGGCACCAAATGGCACCCAGGCAATAATGTCGGCATGGGAAAAGATCATACAATATTCGCTCTTATTGAGGGACATGTGTCTTTTTCAGGTGCACGTGGTGGCAGAACAGTGGTTTCCGTTTTACCGAGCGCGCAAGCTGCTGAGTAAACCGGTCTCTTTCAAAAATTATGAGGGAGATGGGTAACCATCTCCCTTTTTTTTGCTTTCTTGCAATAGTTTTCGTGCAAAGATAAAGCATAACCAAGGCGCGAACTCACTCATGAAATTTTTAGATCAAGCTAAAGTCTATATTCGTTCTGGTAACGGCGGCGCGGGGTCGATTAGCTTTCGACGCGAAAAATATATTGAATATGGTGGGCCTAACGGTGGTGACGGTGGTCGTGGTGGCGATGTCATTGTTCAATGCGTTGATGGCCTCAATACATTGATCGACTACCGCTATCAACAACATTTCAAAGCAGGGACTGGCCAACACGGTATGGGGCAAAACCGCACCGGCGCTGGCGGCGACGACGCGATCTTGCGTGTCCCCGTTGGCACGCAAATATTTGCGGATGATAACGAGACGCTGATTGGCGATATGACAGAAATTGGCCAAACGCTGGTGCTCGCCCGTGGCGGCAATGGTGGTTTTGGTAATACACGGTTTAAAGGACCTGTAAATCGCGCACCACGCCACGCAAACCCTGGCCAAGAAGGCCGCGAAGCTTGGGTTTGGTTGCGCTTAAAGCTCATTGCCGATGTTGGCCTATTGGGTATGCCCAATGCGGGTAAGTCGACATTACTTGGGCGGGTCACCCGCGCCAAACCTAAAATTGCCGATTATCCATTCACGACCTTGCACCCCAATCTTGGAGTTGCTGGCGCCCGCGGCCGAGAATTTGTTTTCGCCGATATCCCAGGGCTCATTGAGGGTGCCAGCGATGGCGCTGGTCTTGGCCATAGGTTTCTTGGTCATGTTGAGCGCTGCGCTTTTTTATTGCACCTTGTCGACGCCACGCAGGAGGATATTTGCGAAAACTATCAAATCATCCGCGATGAATTGGCGGCCTATGATGCCGCGCTTGCCGGCAAAGAAGAAATGATTGTGCTCACAAAAGCCGATAGCGTTTCAGAGAATGAGTTACAGGAAGCTATCAAAGCGCTTTCCGACCACTCCAAAAACCAGGTGGTCGCGATTTCAGCGGTCACCGGACAAGGTGTCGATCGCTTGCTCGATACAATATTAACACGATTAGATGAAACAGGCATTCGCCAACAGAAGAAGGAAGTCGAACCTTGGCGTCCCTAAGCCTTGCGGCCATTCATAACGCAAAACTAATTGTCATCAAAATTGGCTCTTCGCTTCTTATAAAAGACGGCCAGATGAACACCCAATGGGTCTCAGCTCTTATCGACGATGTCGCTGCCTGCCACGCCCGCGGGCAAAAAGTTGTGCTCGTTTCAAGCGGCGCGGTCGCATTGGGGCGCGCTGCGCTCAATGTCGGCGCGCGCCCCCTGACGCTCGAAGAAAGCCAAGCTGCCGCAGCGGCGGGACAAATTGCGCTGGCCCATGGTTGGCAATCTTTATTAGAAAAAAAACACATGGTAGCGGCCCAAATTTTATTGACTGTCGATGATACAGAGCAACGCCGCCGATACCTCAATGCCAGAGCAACGCTCAAAACGCTTTTACAGTTAAACGCTGTACCTATTATTAATGAAAATGACACGGTTGCCACGCAAGAGTTACGCTATGGCGATAATGATCGATTAGCCGCGCGTGTGGCAAGCATGGTCGGCGCCGATTGCCTATTATTATTATCGGATATTGATGGCATGTATCGTCATGCGCCAGAGGCAGGTCAAACCCCTGACCCCGATGATCACATAGACGTGATCGACGAATTAACGAGCGAAATTATAAATATGGCGGGCGATGCCGGCAGTCCCCATGGTAGTGGCGGCATGAAAACCAAGCTTGAAGCTGCTCGGCTTGCAGGTGAAGGTGGGTGCGATATGGTATTAGCAAGCGGCAAGCCGATACGTCCCATACAAGCACTGGAAACCGGCGCTCGATCGACTTTTTTTAAAGCCAAGAACGCTCCATACTCTGCTCGCAAAAGTTGGATTGCAGGCGCCTTAACACCTACTGGAAAGCTGAAAATTGATGTTGGTGCTTACGACGCTCTTAGCGATGGAAGCTCGCTTTTATGCGTGGGCATAACCGCGATTGAAGGGTCTTTTGAACGCGGAGATTGTGTGCTGATCATTGGTCCCGATGACCATGAGATTGGGCGCGGCCTCTCCGCTTACAGTGCTGATGACGCGCACCTAATTATTGGCAAGCAAAGGGCGGAAATTGAAAATATTTTGGGTTATAGTGGTCGCTCGGAGATCATCCACCGCGATGATCTAATTCTAAATAAAGAGGAATTGTAATGAGCGCGATAGATAAACTCGAAACCGAAATGAATGCCCTTGGCAAGCAGGCATCGACTGCTGCAAAATCACTCGCTCTCGCATCACGTGCGCAAAAAGACGCCGTTCTCAAAGCAACTGCTACGCAATTCCGGGCGCAATCGGAAGCCATTTTAATAGCCAATGCCGCCGATATAAAATTAGCCGAGGCAGATAATCTGCCGGTAGCGCGGCTCGATCGCATTATGCTGGACGATAAGAGACTCGAAGGAATGGCCCAAGCCCTAGAGGCAATAGCAACCCTTGCTGATCCAGTTGGCGACATTATGCAAAATTGGACACCGGAGCATAATAACCTCAACATTTCCCGCGTCCGCGTACCTCTGGGCGTGATCGGTGTTATTTATGAGAGCCGCCCGAATGTAACCGCCGATGCAGCCGCCTTATGCCTTAAATCGGGCAATGCTGTTATTTTGCGCGGTAGCTCTGAAATTATGAATTCAAGCAAGGCCATTGCAGCATGTTTTGCCGCAGCATTGCACGAAAACAACATGGACCAAGCCTGCGTCCAACTTGTCCCAACATCGGATCGCTCTGCTGTTGGCATGATGTTAGCGGGCCTAGATGGTGCAATCGACGTAATTGTTCCCCGCGGTGGAAAAAATCTTGTGGCGCGTGTTCAGGACGAAGCGAGGGTGCCTGTTTTTGCCCATCTCGATGGCATTTGTCACACTTATGTGCATGGCACTGCGCGTTTAGATATGGCTCTCGACGTCGTACTCAATGCTAAAATGCGTCGTGTTGGGATTTGTGGGGCGACCGAGACATTGTTAGTGGACAAAGCGTGCGCTGAGACCCACCTGAGACCATTGGTTGATGCTCTCCTAGAAAACGGCTGCGCAGTTAGGGGCGATGTTCAAACGCAAAGCGTGAACAATCTAGTGACGGCGGCAGATGAAACCGATTGGAAAACAGAATATTTAGATGCCGTGATCTCAGTAAAATGTGTTGATGGCCTAGAGGCGGCCATTAATCATATTAACCAATATAGTTCCCATCACACGGATGCCATTATCACACAGAGTGCAGAAGCAGCCGAAACATTTTTAAACAAAGTCGATAGCGCCATTGTCATGCAAAACTGTTCGACACAATTTGCCGATGGTGGCGAGTTTGGCATGGGTGCTGAAATTGGCATTGCAACGGGTCGCTTTCATGCCCGCGGCCCGGTCGGGCTGGAGCAGCTTACAACATTTAAATATATTGTGCGGGGCGATGGCCAAACACGGCCAAAATAATGATGCGCGGTAATCTACCCCTTATCTTACCGCATATGCGAATTGGTTTATTTGGTGGAAGTTTTGACCCTGCACATCAAGGGCATCTTCACGTCAGTAAAGTAGCGCTCAAACAGCTGGGGCTTCACAAAATAATTTGGCTGATCAGCCCGCAAAACCCTCTGAAAGCTCATAAACCGGCCTCCATCGCTGATCGCTTAACCACAGCGCAGAATTTAACGCAACATCCGCGCATTAACGTCAGCAACATTGAGAGCGAGTGGAACACGCTCTTCGCCATTGATACGATACATAGATTTCAAACACTTTATCCAAATGTAGAATTCATTTGGATCATCGGCAGTGATAATTGGGCTGGATTCCATAAATGGCGCGGGTGGGAAGAGATTGTGAAGACCATCCCGATCGCCATTTACCCACGACCAGGAACAACTTTAAAGGCCGGATTGGGACCTGCAGCCCAACGCTTTCAGCAAGCGCGCCGCGATTTAAGCATGCCCAATATTCAGGCGCCAGCTTGGCAAATCTTGGGTGGACCTTATAAATTTGAGGCGTCGCGCGAGATGAGAGCAAAAAAAGTCGCTAAACACCTCAATTAGGAATGATTGAATCGTCTATCCAAACGTGCTTAAATAAGAAATTCCTGTATTTCTTAAGTCGAAATTTAGGTCATCACATCTTGGTTTAATTGCTCAGCCGCAGTAAAATCTCGGAAAGCTCAGGCGGAAAAGCCCTCAAGGAAAAAAGTGTCTAAAGAAAATTCTATGTTGGACCTGGTGGTCAAAAGTCTAGATGACGACAAGGCAGAAAATATCGTCACAATTGATCTCGAAGGAAAGACAGCCATTGCAGACGCCATGGTCGTCGCAACCGGCCGATCCCACCGTCACGTAAACGCTGTTGCTGATCACCTAATGCGTAAACTCAAAGAAACAGGGCATCGCGACCTTAAAGTCGAAGGTTTGAAAACAGGTGATTGGGTTCTCGTTGATGCCGGCGATGTAATCGTGCATATTTTTCGACCCGAAGTGCGTGATTTTTATAGTATCGAGAAAATGTGGGCAGTCGACGTGGAAACGGGCGAGAGCGCCACAGCTTAGGCAAAATCATGCGAATAACCATACTCGCCACAGGGCAAATTAAAGCCTCTGAGGAAAGCCGTTTATTCGATACCTATCACCAACGCGCCATTGCAAATGGCCGCAACATTGGCATTTCGACCATTGATATTATCGAAAATAAAGGCCGCAAAGGCGTTTCCGGTGATCAAAGGGCGCGCGATGACCGCTCGGATATTCAAAAAAGCATGGATAAAATCCGTCACGATGATCCCGCGTGCCAATTTATATTGCTTGATGAACGGGGTGATAATTTATCCTCTGAGCTATTTGCGAAACGTCTTGAAGATTGGCAAGCGCACCATCATATCTGCTTTGTTTTAGGCGGCGCTGACGGTTTTGATGACGTGATGCGCCAAAATGCGCATGCCCTAATTTCGCTCGGAAAAATGAGCTGGCCTCACCTCCTCGCGCGTGTTCTGCTCATGGAACAGATTTGGCGAGGCATTTCCATTTTAACTAATCACCCTTATCATCGCGCTTAATGAAACATATAAAGCTGATCTTATTATCCTTTCTATTTGTCGCGCCCTTAGCGGCAGAGGAAAAACTTGATCAGATACAGAGCGAAATCGAAGCTCGGAAAAGCCGCCAAGAAACGCTCAACAACGAAGCAAATAAACTCAACGCAGAAATCACAAAATTTCGCGCTCAAATCGTTACTCTAGCCCGAGAGCTCAGAAAGCTCGCTCGTGATCGCGATAACGCGATAAAGACGCTCGAGGGCCTTAAACAAACAGAAGAAGCAATCATCCAAAAAATGCAGGCCGAGAGAAAGAGCTTGGTGCAGGCGTTAGCAGCGCTACAAGTTTTACGCAAAGATCCCCCGCCCGCCTTCGCAACACACCCTGATGACGCATTGCGGGCCGTGCAAGGCTCAATAGCACTTGGCCGTATTGTTCCTGCTTTGAAGGAACGCGCAGATAGTCTGAACGACAGACTGTCCGAGCTTAATGCCCTGCGTGCACACATCAAAGACGAACAGGCTGAGTTGGCCAGAGCCGCCAAAAAAACAGTTCAACAGCGTGACAAAATGGCAAAGCTGATGAACCAGCGCGCGCGTGCAGAACTTAGCCTACGCGCCGAAGCCAAAGACGAAGCCACCCAAATTACTAAACTCGTTAAACAAGCCAAGAACTTGCGGGATTTAAGCGAGCGCCTAGCAAAACGCCAGCGCGCAAAGCGAAAGGAACAACAGAATACAGCTTCCAGTTTTTCAAGTTCGAGGGGTAAAATTCCGGCACCAGTCCATGGGCGGCTCAAAGGCCGATTTGGGCAAACCACTGAAACTAATACAAAAAGTCAGGGGATATATATTGAATCTGAGGCGGGCGCACAGGTTATCGCGCCTTACGATTCAACAATCCTATATGCAGGCCCCTTCCGGCAATATGGGTCCATTTTAATCTTGGGCGTAGATAGTCGCTATCAATTATTATTGGCCGGTCTAGATCAAGCGCATGGATTTGTTGGACAAGAAGTCCTAACCGGTGAACCGATTGGCTTTTTATCAGAAAAAGGTGACGAAAATGGTCAACGTCAGCTATATATGGAAATAAGAGATAAGGGTAAACCGATCGATCCAGCTCCCTGGATTGCATCGAATAGAGGTTGAGATGAAAAAATATATCGTTTTAGTGTTGTCTTTCTATTTAGGCATAGCATCTGTTCAAGCGGAGAGCATTTCTGAGGAAGACCAGCTCGACCTATATGAGCAACTCAGCCTTTTTGGAGATGTTCTTGAGCAAGTGCGGCAAGGCTATGTTGAAAAGCCCAACGACCATGATCTCATCGAAGCCGCACTTGGGGGTATGCTCGCCTCGCTTGACCCGCATTCGTCTTATATGCCCCCTAAAAGCTTCGAAGATATGCGCGTTGAAACAAAGGGTGAGTTTGGCGGTTTAGGCATCGAAGTTACGATGGAAGATGGCCTCGTTAAAGTCATCGCCCCAATTGACGATACACCTGCACAACGCGCTGGCATTCGACCAAATGATCTCATTTCGCACCTCAATGAAGAAGCTATTCGGGGGCTGACACTCAGCGAGGCCGTTGAACGTATGCGCGGCAAGCGCGGCACAACAATAGAGCTGACAATCATTCGGGTCGGTGAGGACGAACCTGTTAAGATAAATATTACGCGCGACATCATCAAAATTCGCGCCGTGCGATATAGACATGAGGGGAGCAATAAAGATATCGGGTATATTCGGGTCACCACTTTTAATGCCCAAACAACGCGCAACCTTAAAAAAGCTTTCAATGCACTGAACGCCGAGATCGGCGAAAAGAAATTAGCTGGCTATATTATTGACCTCCGCAATAACCCTGGAGGACTGCTATCTGAAGCTGTAACGGTGACAGATACAATGCTCGAGCAAGGCGAAATCGTATCAACACGTGGGCGCCATGATAGCGATAGCTCTCGCTTTACAGCCCGCCGCGGAGACCTCGCAAACGGAAAACCCATTATTGTGCTTGTTAATGGTGGTTCAGCCAGCGCTTCTGAAATTGTCGCAGGCGCGTTACAAGACCATCACCGTGCTTTATTACTAGGAACAAGATCTTTCGGTAAAGGCTCTGTTCAAACGATCATTCCACTGCCCAATAATGGCGCATTGCGGATGACAACAGCGCGTTATTACACGCCTTCTGGTCGTAGTATCCAAGCTCTTGGAATCGCGCCTGACATTGTAATTGAACAAAAACTACCAGAGCCGCTGCAGGATAAGAAAGGGCGAAGCGAAGCCGACTTGCGCGGTGCGCTTGATGGCAAAAATATTGACGGCGAGTCTAACAAGAAAAACCAAGTCGACAGTAAAAAGAAGGCTCCCTCAATTGCTTTCATTCCTCGCGACGCCAAAGATGACACTCAATTGCAAGAAGCAATTCAAATCCTAACAAACCTAAATGTGATGCGGACAGCCCGCGCTGATATAGAATGACATATGAGACTCCTCAATTTGAAGCAGGACATCCGGCGCATAAATTAGCCTATCGTCTCTGCGTCGGCGCTGTAATTTTTAATGCGCAAGGAAAAGTGTTTTCGGGCCACCGCATACAAAAAGACTTACCAGTAGATGCCCCGCGTTGGCAATGGCCGCAGGGCGGTATGGATAAGGGGGAAACCCCAATTGAGGCCGCTTACCGCGAAGTTGCGGAAGAAACAGGCATTACAAATATTGAGCTTATATATGAAATGCCAGGATGGCTGAGCTATGATTTGCCCGAGGCCCTGATCGGGAAAGTTCTCAAAGGGGAATTCCGAGGCCAAAAGCAAAAATGGTTTGCTTTTAGATATAAGGGAATAGATGACGATATCATTTTAGATAGTCACCACCAAATCGAATTTGAACATTGGGTCTGGCGACCAATTGATGAATGCGCGGATCTGGTTGTGCCCTTTAAACGCAATGTCTATGCGCAGGTAACGGACGCGTTTAAAACCTTAGGCGATTAAGTAATGACATTACCCATTATTGATTTCGAACCATTTAGAAAAGAGACCAATAAGGTAAAGGTTGCCCGTCAAATTAACCAGGCATGCCGTGATAGTGGGTTTTTCTATCTTAAAAATCATGGTTTAGACGACCAAATAATCGACTCCTGTTTTGCTGCAGCCGCTGAGTTTTTTGCCTTACCGGTTGAAAAAAAATCAGAAATATCGATCGATCGATCACCTTGCCATCGAGGTTGGTATCATCTGTATGAAGAGATCCTCGACCCCTTGGCCGCACCAAGGGGAGACTACAAAGAGGGTTTGAAAATCGGCAATGACTGCGGACCCAACCACCCAAGAGTTTTGGCTGGCCTGCCATTACATGGACCTAACCAATGGCCCGATATTAAGGGTTGGCAGCCCACCATGCAAAGCGCATATGATGATTGTGCTAAGCTAGCGCGCAGCCTAATGCGGGCATTTGCTCTTGCTTTGGAGCTTGAAGAAACCTTCTTTGATAAGTGGCTCACCGAGCCCATGGCAACGTTAAGCCCTATTTATTACCCGCCATCAGACAGCCAAGCGGGGGCTGGCAGACATACTGACTTCGGTTGCCTGACATTACTCATCCAAAGAGAGATTGGCGGACTTCACGTTTTAGACCAACAAAAAGGTTGGATAAATGCGCCTCCGATTGAAGGCTGCATCATTGTTAATATTGGCGACATGCTAGAACGTTGGACAAATGATAAGTACAGGTCCACGCAGCATCGTGTCATGAATAATAGCGGCGTTCCAAGACAATCCTTGGCGTATTTCTTTGATCCTGACCCCGATACGCCTATCGTCGCCCTACCAAGTTGTATTGACGAAGGAGAGAGAGCGAATTACAAACCAACCACCGGCTTAGATTATTTATTAGAAAAAATTGATGCGAGTTTCAGCCACCGTCAGAAAAGTTGAACGAGAAATGTCCGAGTTTATCCTAAATTTATCGTGTCCTGACCGTCCAGGTATTGTGGCTTCTGTATCTAATGAGCTTTACCAGCGCGGGTTTAATATTCGTGAAAGTCATCAGTTTGGTGACTTAGAAGCCGAGCGGTTTTTTATGCGGGTCGCTGTTGAGAGTGCAGCGTCATTCGTTTCACTTGACACGTTTAATGAAAGTTTTGGCGCCACGGCTCAAGCTTTCAACATGACATGGCGGGTTCATGATAAATCAATTAAACCGCGGGTCCTCCTCATGGTCTCGAAGTTTGACCACTGCCTCGTTGACCTCTTGTATCGCAGTGAAATTGGCAGCTTAGAAATGGACGTTATTGGTGTTGTATCCAACCATGAGGATGCACGAGAGCGCGTCGAGACGTCGGGTATACCCTTTTACTATTGGCCAGTTAGCCCTGAGACCAAAGGCGCCAATGAAGCAAAACTAAACGCACTCATTGCCTCAGAGCATATTGAACTCATTGTCTTAGCGCGCTACATGCAAATTCTCAGCCCAGAGTTTGCGGCCCAATACCCTGACCGTATTATTAATATTCATCATAGTTTCTTACCAAGCTTCAAAGGTGCCGTACCCTACAGTCGTGCTTTTGAACGCGGTGTAAAAATGATTGGTGCGACAGCCCATTTTGTAACGGGTGACCTAGATGAAGGACCGATTATTACCCAAGGCGTTGCGGATATTAAACACGACATGAATGTGAGTGATTTGATTGATGTAGGACGCGATGTTGAACGTCGTACTTTGGCCCAAGCCATTCGACTTTATACCCAAAGGCGTATCCTGACCAATGGTATCAAGACGGTTGTTTTTCAATAATAGAATATAAGGCCGCAGTTTTGGAACCTTAGAGCGGGTTACAGCGCCCCGATAACATCTACGACCATTTGGGCGTTAAGACGCTCTTTATCGGTGGTCGCATTTTCCAAGACAGTCTGTGCTGTTGCAATTTCACGCGCACGCTCATCATCACCAAAATGTGCAAGCTCGATAGCATGTTCAGCCAAAACCGTTAACCCATCAGGCGTAACATCAGCAAACCCGCCGCGCACAAAATATTCTGTGACCTGACCCGCATCTGTCACAGATAGGATGCCGGGCCTGATGACAGATACAACGGGACTATGCGCTGGAAGAACCCCAAAATCGCCTTCACTTCCCGGCACAACAACGCTCTCAACCTGCATTGAAACCAGCAGACTTTCTGGCGAAACGAGATCGAAATGCAATTTTTCTGACATGTCTCAGTCCTATTATGCGGCTTCAGAAGCCATTTTTTCGGCTTTTGCGATGGCTTCGTCAATGGTGCCTACCATGTAGAAAGCAGCCTCTGGGAGGTGATCGTAATCACCTGCACACAAGCCTTTAAAGCCTTTAATGGTATCTGCGATATCGACAAGCACACCTGGGGATCCGGTAAAGATTTCAGCAACATGGAATGGTTGGGACAAGAAGCGTTCAATCTTACGTGCGCGTGACACGACAAGTTTATCTTCTTCAGAAAGCTCATCCATACCCAAAATCGCAATAATATCTTGCAACGACTTGTAGCGTTGAAGAATTGACTGAACCTCGCGTGCGATATTGTAGTGCTCTTCGCCAACAACACGCGGCTCGAGAATACGACTGGTTGAATCCAATGGATCCACCGCTGGGTAAATACCTTTTTCAGCGATTGAACGCGACAATACTGTGGTTGCGTCCAAGTGCGCAAACGATGCAGCAGGTGCAGGGTCAGTCAAATCATCGGCCGGCACATAAATGGCTTGCACAGATGTAATTGAACCTTTGGTTGTTGTTGTAATGCGCTCTTGAAGCGAACCCATATCCGTCGCCAAAGTTGGCTGATAACCCACAGCAGAAGGAATACGACCCAATAGGGCCGACACTTCTGAACCGGCTTGTGTAAAGCGGAAGATATTATCAACAAAGAACAGTACATCCTGTCCCTGATCACGGAAATTTTCCGCAACAGTCAAACCCGTAAGAGCAACGCGTGCACGTGCGCCTGGAGGTTCATTCATCTGACCGTAAACGAGAGCGCATTTAGAACCCTCGCCGCCTTTTTCCTTGTTTACGCCGGATTCAATCATTTCCCAATAAAGGTCGTTACCTTCACGTGTACGCTCACCGACACCCGCAAACACGGAATAACCACCGTGAGCTTTCGCAATGTTGTTAATCAATTCCATGATTAAAACGGTTTTACCAACACCGGCACCACCGAAGAGACCGATTTTACCGCCTTTTGAATATGGTGCGAGCAGATCGACAACCTTAATACCTGTCACAAGCAATTCAGAATCTGTTGATTGCTCGATAAATTCAGGCGCCTCTTGGTGAATACCGCGAGTTTCCTCAAAGGAAATGGGGCCCGCTTCATCAACAGGCTCGCCGATAACATTCATGATGCGACCCAACGTTCC
>ENA-OUOG01004390-OUOG01004390.1-marine-metagenome-genome-assembly--contig:-NODE-4390-length-12194-cov-11.349922_pt1 | contig 12194 bp, 10 predicted proteins | sample MGYA00248635_ERZ508505 | MGnify/ENA primary metagenome ERZ508505 (study PRJEB26176, sample SAMN06267871) | marine metagenome | isolation source: Saanich Inlet, British Columbia, Canada | place: Pacific...
ATCTCCACTTCTAAAAGTAAAGTTCAACATATGACCTCAAACAAAAATCTTGTAATGCTTAATATAGATTCCTCCACTTTGGTCGGAATGACATCCTATTTTGTCATTTCAAGCTTGCCGAGAAATCTCCACTTCTAAAAGTAAAGTTCAACATATGACCTCAAACAAAAATCTTGTAATGCTTAATATAGATTCCTCCACGTTGGTCGTAATGACATCCTATTTTGTCATTTCGAGCTTGCCGAGAAATCTCCATATTCAAAGAGTATCATTTAAATAATCCCAATTAGGATTTACTTTATTAATGAGATATTCTTTCTTATCCCTACTCCACTTCTTTAATTTTTTTTCTCTTAGAATAGCAACATCTATATCTTGAAAATGTTCAAAATAGATCAAATATTTACATTTGTATTTATGTGTAAAATGTTTTGAGTTTGGTTCTGGGTTAATGTGATAGTATAATCTTGTTTTTAAATCGTTTGTCACTCCAATATATAGAACAGTCTTGTTCTTATTGGTTAAAATGTAAACATAGTAATTATAAGTACCTAAAGTTTTTTTCATAGCAAAACAAAGATATGAAAGATTTCTTGGCAAGCTCGAAATGACAAAAAGGTTGATGTTTTGTCACTGCGAGTGAAACGGGGCAGTCCATAATACAGATTGCTTTAGTTTTTCAAAACTTCGCAATGACAACAAACAAAAAATCCTGCAATGCTTAAACATCACAGGATAGTATTTTAGATTCCTGCTTTCGCAGGAATGACAGTTTTTTAATAATCTCCTAAAGTAACAGGATTTTGAGCTAAAGCATTCTCTAACTGCTCATCGTTTGGTGCTTTTCCATGCCAAGCATGTGTGTGCATCATAAAGTCAATTCCATTCCCCATTTCTGTAAATAATAAGATACAAACTGGCTTTCCTTTTCCTGTTCTTGATTTTGCATCAGCCAAACCAGCTAAAATTGCTTCTATATCATTTCCTTTTGTGACATCTAATACATCCCAACCAAAAGCTTCAAATTTTGCTTTGATGCTTCCCATTGGTAAAACATCGTCTGTAGAACCATCAATTTGTTTTCCGTTTACATCAATTGTAGAAATTAAATTATCTACTTTTTTTGCTGATGCATACATCGCAGCTTCCCAAATCTGACCTTCTTGTAATTCACCATCACCGTGTAATGTGTATACAAGTTTATCATCTCCGTTTAACTTCTTTGTAATCGCTGCACCAATAGCAACACTCATTCCTTGACCTAGAGAACCAGAAGCAATTCTAATTCCTTCTAAACCTTCATGAGTTGTAGGGTGTCCTTGTAAACGTGTATTCATTTTTCTAAACGTCGCTAATTCTTCTACTGAGAAAAAACCACTTCTAGCCAAAACGCTATAATAAACTGGCGATATATGTCCGTTCGATAAAAAGAAAAGGTCTTCATTTTCACCATCCATAGAGAAATCTGTTGAATAATCCATTACCTCTTGATATAGAACTGTAAAGAATTCAGCACAGCCTAAAGAACCACCGGGATGACCAGAATTCACAGCGTGAACCATTCTTAAAATATCTCTTCGTACTTGTTGTGTAAAATCTTGTAATTGTTGCGTTGTAGCCATGAGTTGTTATTAGTTGAGCAAAAGTAAATTTTTAAAAGACAATTGACAAGGTTTTTTTGATTGCGAAATCAACAGGTTATTAACTATGTCTTTTGCTTTTTCTTTTTTGCTGCAGGAAACAAGACATTGTTTAAAATTAAACGATATCCTGGCGAAGTTGGATGTAAATCCAATTCGGTTTTTGGATCTCCTACTCTATGTGTATAATCTTCTGGATCATGTCCTCCATAAAAAGTAAACAATCCTTTTCCTTTAGTTCCGTGAATATATCGTGCCTCACGGTTTGTTCGATTTTCTCCCATCACCAAAACATTAGATTTCACGGTTTGTCTATCAAAAGAAGTAGTTTGCCCCATAAAACCCTTTACTAACTGTGTATGATTTTGAGTTAACATGGTTGGAATGGGATCCCATTTTGCTGAAAATTCTATCAATGAAAAATAATCAGAGGTTTTTGGTATTCTACGTTTAGGAGTCATGTCTATTGAGGAGAACTCATAAGTAGTTGGATTTCTAACTAAATCAAAATCTTTAAAGGCAAAAGTTCTATTGAAGTCAATTTTAGATTGATAATTAGATTCTGATGGATCTCCATCAAACATAGATTCTGCAATATCGACTCCTTCGGCTGCCAAGGCGATATCAAAACTATCGGTTGCAGAACACATGGCAAACATAAATCCGCCTCCTATCACATAATCTCTAATCTTTTTACTTACAGCTAATTTTGCTTGTGAAACTTTAGTAAATCCTAAACTTTTTGCTGATTTCTCTGCACGCATTTTACTATCAATATACCAAGGCGCAGTTCTAAAAGCTCCGTAAAATCGTCCATATTGACCTGTAAAATCTTCGTGATGCAAATGCAACCATTCGTATAATAATAATTTATCGTTCAAAACTTCCTCGTCATAAATAACATCAAAGGGAATTTCGGCATAGGTTAACACCATCGTAACAGCGTCATCCCAAGGCATTTTATCTTTTGGAGAATAGACAGCAATTTTTGGAGCTTTCTCTAAAGTAACCGCTTCTTGATTTTTTGAAGGAGAAGAAATATCTTGTAAAATAAGTTGTGCTTTTGCGTCAGAAATGACTTGATAAGAAACGCCACGGATCTTACATTCGTTTTCTATCAAAGTATTGTTTTCAATTAAAAATGCACCTCCATCATAATTTAACAGCCATTTGGCTTTGATGCCAGATTGTAAAGAAAAATAAACAATTCCGTAGGCTTTTAAGTGGTTTTTCTGATTATCATGACTCATTGGAACATATATAAATGATGCCCAAATGGAGTTAGAAAACAATAGGAAAGCAAATATAAATAGGAGTTTTTTCATATAAAATTAGGTACTAGATATTATATCGACTCTAACTCGACACCACTTCGACAGGTTCAGTATGACAGATCAGGGTAAAAATACAATCTTTTGTTGATGTGCGTATTTGTGGATTTGTTTTTTTATGAATTGTTTAACCTTGTAATTACAAAAATTTTAAAGCTTTAATTTAAAATTATTTGCTAAAATATTTTTTAAAGAATCTAATTTATGCGTCTTCAATATAGAACTAATATCATTATGTCTATTTGCGGATTCTAATGAAATATTAAACAAATTAAACTTGTTTGAAACCTTGTTAAAATATAGTTGATAGGTACTATTCTTATTTTTCCATATCATTGAATCGTTATCTCCTTGATTTGAAAAATAGTTTTTTGGTATTATATCAGAAATGATTGACCCTCTCCAAGTTTTTGGGATTTTCAAATCTAATCCTTTTAATATCGTGGGTGCAATATCTAATTGACTAGCTACTGCATTCGAATCAAAAAGATCATCTGTATTAATTATAAAAGGAATTTTAATAGATTCATAGTTTACGTCTTTACTATGAAAATACACTTGATTTTCACCCAAAGATTGACCATGATCGGATTTAATCACAAATACATAATCTTCTAAATATCCTTTTGTTTTGAGAATATTATATAATTTTCGAATATAATCATCTAGTTGAATCAAACGATTTTTGTAATTATTAGTTAGTGATTCTGAATCATATTTACTAGAACCTAAATTGATATTTCCGGTATCAAATCTTTTATATTTTTCATCTGTAACACTAATTTGATGAACAGACATCATATGAAATTAAAAAAAGGTTGGAGTTTCGTGAAATGGAACACCTAAGTTTTCTTTTCCTATTTCAAAAAGCACATACAATAGAAAAAGATAATTATAATAACAATAAACTAAAATATACTGAAGTATTCTTTGTTTATAAAAAACAAGAAGAGTCCATGCAGCTAGGAAAAAACTAAAAAATAAAAGGGCATAACAAATGTGAACTATTGTACTTCTAAATGTCAATAAACTTGACAAAAAGAGCAGCGTCCCAAGTAAAAAAAGAAAATAATATGAAAAAGAAATACTTTTCTAAACATCAATTAAAATGGTACATCATCATCTTCAGTCCCAAAAGCATCTTTGGGTTCTATTCTCGTATCGGCAAATACATCATCTGGAAAATCGGTATTCATACTCGATTGGAATTCACTACTAAACCCTTCTTCTAAATCTGAGAATTTTGCCAAATGACCTGTAAACTTTAACCGAATATTATCCAACCCACCATTTCTGTGCTTTGCGACGATAAACTCACCCTGACCTTCACATGGTGTATGATCATCATCATCCCATTCAGTCATCCCATAATATTCTGGACGGAAAATAAACGATACGATATCTGCATCTTGTTCAATTGCTCCAGATTCACGTAAATCGGATAGTAAAGGACGCTTGCTTCCACCCCTTGTTTCTACAGCTCTAGAAAGCTGCGAAAGTGCAATTACTGGAACTTCCAGCTCTTTTGCTAAGGCTTTTAAGTTTCTAGAAATCATGGAAATTTCTTGTTCACGATTTCCAGCTCCTTTATTATTTGTTCCAGCGGTCATCAATTGTAAATAATCAATGACAATAATTCTAACTCCGTGTTGTGATACTAAACGACGTGCTTTTGCTCGTAAATCAAAAATGGATAAAGACGGTGTATCATCAATATATATAGGTGCATCAGATAATTTTTTAACTTTTACATTGAGTTGCTCCCATTCGTGTGGCTCTAGATTTCCTTTTCTAAGTTTTTCTGATGTTAATCCAGTTTCAGAAGAAATCATACGTGTAATTAGCTGAACCGATGACATCTCTAATGAGAATACTGCAACAGCGTGATTAAAATCGATCGCCATATTCTTTGCCATAGAAATTACAAAAGCTGTTTTTCCCATACCAGGACGTGCAGCAATAATAATTAAATCGGAAGGTTGCCAACCAGAAGTTAGTGCATCTAGTTTTGTAAATCCAGTAGCCAAGCCACTCATTCCTTCTTTATTAGAAATTTCCTGAATTTTAGTTAAAGCCTGTTTTACAAGTTCGCTCGCACCTTCAGAACTCTTCTTTAAATTTCCTTGAGTAACTTCAAATAACTTTGCTTCGGCATTGTCTAATAAATCAAACACATCAGCAGTTTCATCATAAGCATTTTCAATAATATCACTAGATATACTGATTAGTCTACGTTGAATATATTTTTGAAGGATGATTCTTGCATGGAATTCAATATGGGCAGAAGATGCCACTTTTTGTGTCAATCTAATTAAATGGAAGTCGCCACCAACTAAATCTAATTTAGCATTTTTTCTTAAAGCATTAGAAACGGTCAATAGATCAATAGGTTTCGATTCTTGAAATAAATCATAAATGACTCTATAAATCTCTTGATGCTTAATTTCATAGAACGCGTCTGGATGTAAGATATCTATAACATCATCAATTCCCTTTTTATCAATCATCATTGCTCCTAATACAGCTTCCTCTAAATCAACTGCTTGAGGTGGAATTTTCCCTTTCTCTAGGCTAATAATTCTTGCCTTATCTATCTTTTGACTAGTAAATGGTTGCGTTTTTTCCATGACAGCAAATGTATATTTTTACTTGCGATTGTAGTTTCTCTTCTTCGTTTTTATTTGTACACATATTTTGTTAACCAAATTGTTATTATCCTGTTAACAAAGTACAAAGTTGTAAAATTCTTATGTATTTTTACAGATAATGAAAGTAAAAAAAAGAAACCTTTTTCTGACCCTATTCTTAGGAATTCAAATTCTTTTAATGCGATGGATTGAAAGTAATCCAGAATTTGTAGAAAACTATTATTTCAATGGTATCTACATATATATCAGCTCTTTATTAAGAATATTATTAGGATGGATTCCTTTTTCTATTGGTGATCTTTTGATTTTATATTTTGTTTTGTATGCACTCAGATTCATTTATAAACTATTTAAAAGTAGGTTTAAAAACTTTATTCCAAAACTTTTAGGAGTAACCGCTTTTGTATCTGTTTTATATTTCTGTTTCTATTTATTCTGGGGATTAAACTACTACAGAGAACCTTTATCTAAAAATTTAGGTTATGAAACAACAAAATACTCAAATGAACAATTAATTAATCTTTCTAATTATTTGGTTTTAAAACTAAATGAAACTCATATCAAGATTACAAAATCTGATTCATTACAAGTTTTAAACCCATATTCTCAAACAGAAATGTACAATCTTGCTAGAAATGGATATGATAATTTAGCTGAAGATTTTCCAGAATTTAAATATCAATACGGAACAGCTAAAAGCTCTTTAATGAGTTTAATACAATCTTATAATGGTACGTCTGGTTATTTAAATCCTTTAACAGGTGAAGCACAAGTAAATAGTAGAATTCCAAAAACGGGTTACCCTACTACAACCTGTCATGAAATGGCACATCAAATTGGTTTTGCAGCAGAAAATGAAGCAAACTTTGTTGGTTTTCTTGCTTCATTATATAATGATGATATCTATTTTAAATATGCATCCTACAGAATGGCAACACGTTATGCAATTTTTGAATTGTATAAAAGAGACCCAGAAAAGTATTGGGAAGTATACAAAACAATTCATAGTGGAATTATCAAAGATTTTAGAGCTTCCTCTAACTTTTGGAAAGCCTATGAAAATCCTTTTAAACCCATTGTTAAAAAAGGGTATAATGCTTACCTAAAATCTAACAAACAACAACAAGGAGTTGACTCTTATAATTATGTAGTTGACTTACTAATCAATTACTATAAAGAAGAAATTTAACATTAAATACGGACATACATAAATCTTAAATATATGTTAAAGTCCCTTAAAAAAGTCTTAATACGTAGACTTCTCAATAAATTTATAGAAAACCAATAAATCATTATATGAGAAAACTATTCCTAGTACTCATGCTTTTGTCAGTTTCCTTACTACAAGCGCAAGATTACTTCCCAACTAACACAGGCGTAAAAACTACTAAAAACACGACTGTTGCATTCACCAACGCAAAAATTTATGTCACCCCAACTAATATTATCAAAAAAGGAACTTTACTCGTTAAAGATGGTAAAATAGTAAGTGTTGGAAAATCAGTTTCAATTCCAGAAGGGGCAAAAACAGTAGATTTAGAAGGAAAAACAATTTATCCTTCTTTTATTGATCTTTACTCAGATTTTGGTGTAAAAAAGCCTAAAAGAGCTTCTAGAAATAATAGAAGCCCCCAATATGACGCGGGAAGAACTGGTCATTATTGGAATGATCATATTCGTCCAGAAACAGATGCTTCTCTAAGTTTTGCTTTTGATAACAAAAAAGCGAAGGATTTAGTAAATGCAGGTTTTGGTGTTGTAAATACACATATGCAAGACGGAATTGTTCGAGGAAACGGATTGTTAGTTGCCTTAAATTCATCTTCTTCTGATGGATATAGAATAATAGATAAAAGATCAGCTCAATATTTATCATTTAGCAAAAGTGTACTATCAAGACAGGTCTACCCTGATTCTAAGATGGGGTCAATGGCTTTGTTACGTCAAATGTATATGGATGCTGATTGGTATGCGGCAGGAAATGCAAACAACACGGATGCTTCTTTAGCTGCATTAAACAATAATAAAGGATTGATTCAGATTTTTGAAGCTGGAAGCCAGTTGGATGTTTTACGTGCTGATAAAGTTGGAGACGAATACGGGATTCAGTATACAATTGTAGGTGGTGGAGATGAATTTGAAAAAATCAATGACATTAAAGCAACTGGAGCAAAAATGATTATTCCTATAAATTTTAGAAAAGCATATGATGTGAGCAATCCATTATTAGCAAGTTATATTTCTTTAAGCGATATGAGAAGATGGAACCAAGAACCGAGTAATTTATCGGTGTTATCTAAAAACGGAATCACTTTTGCATTGACTACACACGATTTAAAGTCTGTAGCATCTTTTCATAAAAATTTACAAAAAGCAATCAAATACGGATTTGATAAAACAAAAGCTTTAGAAGCTTTAACGACTACTCCTGCAAGTATGATTGGTAAATCAGACATCGGAAATTTAAATGCTGGTAGTCACGCAAATTTCATTATTACTAACGGAGACATATTTGATAAAGGAACTACTATTTATGAAAACTGGGTTCAAGGAGATCAACATGTTGTAAATGACATGAACGTTGAAGACATCACTGGAAACTATGCGTTTTCTATTGATGGAAAATCTTTTGATTTGACTGTTTCTGGAAAAGGAGCAAAACAAAGCGGAAATTTAAAGTCAGGAGATGACAAAGTAAAGTCGAAATTCTCTTTTGCTGCAGGTTGGGTTCAATTAACAATTAATGACGGAGGAAACTTCTCTAGAATTGTTGCGCAATCATCTTCAAACGGATTGAGTGGTACCTACTACAAAGTTGACGGAACAGAATCTGCTTGGTCAGCTAGTAAGAAAGCTGCTGATAAAAAAGACACTAAAAAAGATAAGAAGAAAGAAACTTCTGATGCTGTTGTAATCATGCCAGTAAGTTATCCAAACTTAGGTTTAGGAAACTTCACACAACCAAAACAAGAAACGACTCTTATTAAGAATACGACTGTTTGGACAGGTGAAGATGAGGGTATTTTAAAAGATACGGACGTTTTAATCAAAGACGGTAAGATTATACAGATTGGAAAAAATATCAAAGCAAAAAGAGCCAAAGTAATTGACGGGACTGGAAAACATTTAACAGCCGGAATTGTTGATGAACATTCTCACATTGCTACTTCAGCTGTAAATGAATCTGGACATAATTCAACTGCAGAAGTTACCATTGAAGATGTTGTCAATCCAAATGATATTAATATTTACAGAAACTTAGCAGGTGGAGTTACTTCTATTCAAATTCTACACGGTTCTGCAAATCCGATTGGAGGTCGTTCTGCTATCATTAAATTGAAATGGGGAGAAAATGCCGATGCGATGATTTACGACAACACTCCAAAGTTTATCAAATTTGCCTTAGGTGAAAATGTAAAACAATCAAATTGGGGTGAAAATGAAACAGTTCGTTTTCCACAAACAAGAATGGGAACAGAACAAGTCTTTGTAGATTATTTCCAAAGAGCCAAAGAATATGATGTTTTAAAGAAAGCTGGAAAACCTTATCGTAAAGATTTAGAGTTAGAAACCTTAGCAGAGATTTTAAATAAAGAACGTTTCATTTCCTGTCACTCTTATGTTCAAAGTGAAATTAACATGTTAATGAAAGTAGCTGAAAGCTTCAAATTTAACATCAATACATTCACACATATTCTAGAAGGATACAAAGTAGCAGATAAAATGAAAGAACATGGTGTTGGAGGATCTACATTCTCTGATTGGTGGGCTTATAAGTTTGAAGTTGTAGATGCAATTCCCTACAATGCTGCTATTATGCACGATGCTGGAGTTACTGTAGCAATTAACTCTGATGACAGAGAAATGTCGAGAAGATTAAATCAAGAAGCTGCTAAAACAGTTAAGTATGGTGGAATGACCGAAGAAAATGCTTGGAAAATGGTAACCATTAACCCAGCGAAGTTACTACACATTGATGATAAAGTAGGAAGTATCAAAGAAGGAAAAGATGCAGATCTTGTTCTTTGGAGTGATAATCCATTATCTATCTATGCAAAAGCTGAAAAGACAATGATTGAAGGAAAGTTATTCTTCGACATTGATGAAGACATGAAAAAGCGAGCTGCAATTAAACAAGAAAAAAGCAAACTTATAAACATGATGTTAAACGAAAAGATGAATGGCGGTAAAACACAAGCTCCAAAAAAGAAAGTCTTAAAGAATTTTACTTGTGAAACCAAACAATACTAAAATTATGAAAAAATATAAAATCGTTGGTTTGGTATGTTTCTTCCTAGTAGGAAATATCATCGCACAACAAACACCAGCTCCTAAACAAACTACAGCATTCTCCATTGAAGGAGCTAAAGCGCATTTAGGAAACGGTAAAGTGATTGAGAATTCATTGATTATGTTCAATGACGGAAAAATAACTTTTGTAGGAAGCGCTCTTATGAAAATTGCAAGACAAGGAAAAGTCATTAATGCAAATGGAAAACATGTTTATCCAGGGTTTATTGCAACAAACGGATCTTTAGGTTTGTCTGAAGTAGATGCTGTGAGAGCAACAAGAGATTTTGATGAAGTTGGAAACATGTTACCACATGTAAGAAGTATTATCGCTTACAATGCAGAAAGCAAAGTCGTAGAATCGTTAAGAATGAATGGAATATTAATGTCTGACACCTCTCCAAGAGGTGGAACGATTTCTGGAACTTCTTCAGTAGTACAATTAGATGCTTGGAACTGGGAAGATGCTGCTGTAAAAATAGACAATGGAATTCACATCAACTGGCCAGGAAGCTTTACAAGTGGAAGATGGTGGTTAGGTGAAGATCCATCATTAAAACCAGATAAAAATTATCCTAAGAATGTTCAAAACATTAAAGATTATTTCACAAATGCAAAACGTTATTTAGCTGGTGATAAATCTAAGAAAAACCTTCCTTTTGAAGCAACAAAAGGATTATTTGATGGTTCTCAAAAACTCTATCTCCATGTAAGTGGACATAAAGAAATTAATGAAGCCATAAATGTTTCAAAAGAATTAGGAATTAATAATCTTGTAATAGTCCATGGTGATGGAGCTGAAAAAGTAGCTGATTTACTATTAAAGCATGATATTCCTGTGATTGTTGATAGACCCCATAGTGTTCCTAACAATGAAGACGATGATTACGATTTACCTTTTAGAACTGCTAAAATTTTAATGGATAAAGGTTTGACTCTTGCTATTGGGATGGAAGGTCAGTTTGAACGTATGCATACTCGTAACTTACCCTTCTTTGCAGGAACATATGCTGCTTATGGAGTAGATAAGGAGAAAGCATTACAGATGATTACTGGAAATGCTGCCAAGGTTTTAGGAATCGATTCGTTTGCTGGAACTTTAGAAGTTGGTAAAGATGCAACTCTTTTTATCTCACAAGGTGATGCATTAGATATGAGAACAAACATCCTAACACATGCCTTTATTCAGGGACGTAAGATTAGTTTGGAATCACATCAAACTAAACTTTGGAAACGATACGATTCCAAAATAAATGGGAAAAAATAATTTTTATAAAGCGCTGATATCGGCGCTTTTTTTATGGATTTAATTTCGATACTTTTGTTATCATGAAACGAATAGAAAGTATTCAAAACCCTTTGGTTAAAAACATTCTGAAACTACAAGAAAAATCTCGTGAACGCAGAAAACAAGGATTGTTTATCGTAGAAGGTAAACGTGAAATTGAATTAGCCAGCAAAGGAAAATTTAGCATTACTACTCTCCTATTTGTCTCTGAAAAAAATTCTCATGAATATGTATCACAATTTAACACTATTGAGCATATAGAAATATCTCAAGAAGTCTATCAAAAAATAGCTTACAGAGAATCTACAGAAGGTCTCATTGCTCTAGTAAAAACAAAGGACACACATTTAGATTCAATTCGTTTTAAAAATCAGAATCCATTAATTTTAGTTGCAGAAGGTGTTGAAAAACCTGGAAATATTGGCGCTATGCTTAGAACTGCCGATGCTGCAAACATAGATGCTGTAATTCTTGCTGATTCAAAAACTGATATTTACAATCCGAATGTAATTAGATCTAGCGTTGGATGTCTATTTACAAATCAAATTGCCATTGCATCCTCCGAGGAAGTGATTGAATTTTTACAAAAAAACAAGGTAAATATATTTGCTGCAACCCTCCAAAATTCAAATCCATATACAGATGAGAATTACACAACAGCTTCTGCCCTAGTTGTTGGGACTGAAGCTACTGGTTTAACTGAAATCTGGAGAGATAAAGCAACACAGAACATCAATATACCAATGCAAGGAGAAATTGATTCCATGAATGTTTCAGTAGCGGCTGCCATCTTAATTTTTGAAGCAAAAAGGCAAAGAAATTGTAATTAATTTACTTATTTCTTAAAATATCTAAAAAACAGCTTAATTTTATAAATGAAATTAAGACTTAATGAGTAGATAATTTCTAATAATCAACTTAAAAGTGGTCTTAATATCTATATCGTATAATTTTTATATTTTTTTAAAAATGACTCCAGCTTCACTGTTTTATATAT
>ENA-OUOG01004391-OUOG01004391.1-marine-metagenome-genome-assembly--contig:-NODE-4391-length-12194-cov-6.092102_pt1 | contig 12194 bp, 11 predicted proteins | sample MGYA00248635_ERZ508505 | MGnify/ENA primary metagenome ERZ508505 (study PRJEB26176, sample SAMN06267871) | marine metagenome | isolation source: Saanich Inlet, British Columbia, Canada | place: Pacific...
CGGACGCCCCAGAAGCTGACGATCAGATAGATCAGGAAGCTGACAAACAGGATTGCCAAAATCGAATAGAAGGCCGCTTCCATTCGCTCGGGGGTATTGACCAAAACAGACACCATGGAGGCAATCATTGCCCCAAGCGCAAAGCCCAATATGGAACCGCCAACGCCCCAGGAATACCCCAAGACCAAACCAGTCCCGCAAAACGCTACATAGATGAATGTAAGCCCGAAACGATAGATGTTGATCATCGCTCTGCCCTCTTTGAACCTCTGTGCTGCAATCTTCGCTCTTGGTCCGAGCGCGCCGCAGCTTATTTATTGAAAAACTGATTAATTCAAAAAGACGCCCATATCAACTTAAGTTGAGCATTCAGTCCAAAAGATGACGTAAGGATTGAGTCCTTTCGGACACAGGCGGTTGCGCCAAAAAAAACAGCGCCCAGATCGGGGCGCTGTTTTTGAATCGTTTCCGCTGACGGGGCTAAATCTTATTCAGCCGCCATTGGCGCGCCACGCTTATGCTTGATGCGATCCTCGATCTCGTCGCGGAAATTGCGGATCAAACCTTGGATCGGCCAAGCGGCTGCATCCCCAAGCGCACAGATGGTATGGCCTTCGACCTGTTTGGTCACGTCAAACAGCATGTCGATCTCTTCGACCTCGGCCTCGCCTTTGACCAAACGCTCCATCACGCGCATCATCCAGCCTGTGCCTTCACGACATGGCGTACACTGACCGCAGCTTTCGTGTTTGTAGAATTTCGACAAACGCCAGATTGCTTTGATAATGTCTGTGGATTGATCCATCACGATCACCGCTGCCGTGCCGAGGCCCGATTGCAGATCATTGCGCAGATAATCGAAATCCATGATTGCATCGCGCATCTTCTCACCGCGCACCAATGGCACCGATGATCCACCCGGAATAACCGCCTTGAGGTTGTCCCAACCGCCACGGATACCGCCGCAATGCTTGTCGATCAGCTCCTCGAATGTGATCGACATGGCTTCTTCGACAACGCAGGGGTTATTCACATGGCCCGAGATGGCGAAAAGCTTGGTGCCTGCATTATTCGGACGACCGAAGGAGGCAAACCAATCTCCGCCACGGCGCAAAATGGTCGGCACCACTGCGATTGATTCGACATTGTTCACCGTGGTCGGGCATCCATAGAGGCCCGCACCCGCAGGGAATGGCGGCTTCATACGTGGCATGCCTTTGCGCCCCTCAAGGGACTCGAGCAAAGCCGTTTCCTCACCGCAGATATAAGCGCCTGCACCATGGTGCAGATAGAGGTCGAAATCCCAACCAGACTTGGCCGCGTTCTTGCCAAGCAGGCCTGCGTCATAGGCCTCGTCAATCGCGGCCTGAAGCGCTTCGCGCTCGCGGATATATTCGCCACGGATATAGATATAGCACGCATTGGCCTGCATCGCGAAAGACGCAATCAAGCAGCCCTCGATCAATGTATGCGGGTCATTGCGCATGATCTCGCGGTCTTTACAGGTGCCGGGCTCGGATTCATCGGCATTGACCACCAGATATGAGGGACGGCCGTCGCTTTCTTTGGGCATGAAGGACCATTTGAGGCCCGTAGGGAAACCGGCACCACCACGTCCACGCAGCCCCGAAGCTTTCATGATCTCGACGATCTTGTCACGGCCAAGGGCGATAATATCCTTGGTGCCATCCCAATGCCCGCGTGCCTTTGCGCCCGCCAAGCTGCGGTCATGCATACCATAGATATTGGTGAAGATGCGGTCTTGATCCTGAAGCATGTCTCAGTCCTTGTCGTTCTGGCGGCGGGCTTTCCACACCTGATACGTCACAAAAAGCGCCCAGACCAGTGCTGCGATTGCCGCAAGATCGAACAAAAACACAAAACGCACGGGCCAACCCAATTGGCCGCCCAAAAATTGCCCGCCCATCCATAGCAACATTGCCGCCGCCATCACGATGGCAGCAATGCGGATTTGGCCTACAAAACGTTTGTCTTGGTCATTGTCGTTGCGCATCGCGCGTGAGCCTCTGGTCTGATCACAGCGTACGCCACCATGGTAACGCGCGCTTGGCCGCTTATTCCAACCTCATAGGGCAAGACGCAAGTCAAAAGGCAAAAAATGCGCGCCCCACATAGGAAAAGGGGCCGAAGAATACCTCGGCCCCCTTCCAATATAACGCGTTCAATGGCTGCGTTTTAGTAAACGCCGCCTTTGCCAACCTTTTTGGAGAACTCGGTTTCTCCGCCAGCGGCCAGTGTTTTGGCCTGATCAACCCAGTTGTCACGGCTGACACGGCCTTTGAAGCCTTCGAGGTTTTGATCAACCCAAGACACTTCATCCGCGCTCCAGCCTGCGACTTGGTCGAAGTGGTAGAAGCCCAGTGAATTTAGCAAGCTTTCCATTTTGGGACCGACGCCTTTGATCTTCTTGAGATCATCCGCCTGACCACCACGCGCCGCGCTGAGTGCCTCGGGGCGAGTGCCTGCCCCCTCAGCCGCAGGTGCCGCAGCCGCTGTTGCAGCTTTCGTCGCTTTTGGCTTGGCAGCAGCTTTTGGCTTGGCCGCGGCCTTTGGCTTGGCAGCCGCTTTCTTCTCGGCAGCAGGTGCTGCAGCTGCTTTGGATTTCGCGGCAGCCTTGGGCTTCGCTGCGGCTTTTGGTTTGGCAGCAGCCTTGGGTTTGGCAGCGGCTTTTGGTTTGTCGGCGGCTTTTGGTGCCGCGCTCGCTGTTGCTGTCGCCGCTGAGGCTGTGCCTGCAGATTTACCTGCAGTGCCCGCTTTATTGGCCGCAGCTTTCGCCTCTTCAGGAGACGTATTGGAGCCGCTGCACATTGTGAACAGCAAGATGAAACCCAATACCGCGAAGATGACAAATGCCGCGAAGATCGCCTGCATCACTGTCCAACCACCCAGTAACTTCAATGCGATGCCGCCGACGGCACCAACCAAAGCCGCGATCCCAACACAGATCGCCGCACATTCTTGCGCTCCAGTTCTAGAACTCATCCTATATACCCCCGTCTGGTTCTGATATTTTTTTGCTATTAGCGCAGGTTTTAGCGCTTCCAAAAAAATTTGTCTCCATTTCTCGCATAAAAATGCAAAAAGGCCCGCCACTGTGGCGGGCCGGACAATATTTTAAGCACAAAATGTCTTAGGAGGCGGCAAATTCAGTGGCTTGCGCGATCCAGCCATCACGTTCGATCCGGCCTTTGAACTTCAGGCGTGAATCAACCCAAGCGATTTCGGCGGGTGTCCAAGCGGCGATTTGTGCGAAATGCCAAAAGCCCATTTCATTGAGCAATGCTTCGAGTTTTGGTCCAACACCGCTGATCTTCTTGAGATCATCTGCCTGACCACCGCGCGGTGCCGAGAGTGTCTCGGGCGCGCTTTCTTCAACCGCCTCGGCAGCCGCTGCAGCAGGTGCCGCCTTTTTGGGTTTCGCTGCCTTCTTTTCAGTAGCCTTCGGGGCCGGCTTGTCTGCCGTGGCTTTCGCTTTGGCGCGATTTGCAGGTGTGGGACGCTCTGGCGCGGCAGGAACACCCTCGCCCGATTGCTTGCCCCAAGGTGCCAGCAAGGGCACTTCGGTGCCATCAATGCGTTTGATGGTATCGCCGATATCAGCGGCAAGACGGGCCGAGATATTCAACTCGTCACGGCCTGCTTCATGATCAGCCAAGCTGGTAAGACCCATCGCAGGCTCGGAGGCATAACGGCCATTCTGCGGTCCTGGCGTTGGCACACGGCCTGCCGCCATTTCATCAATGATCCACGCCAGTTTCTCTTCTGTCAGATCCTCGTAATAGTCTTTGCCGATCTGGGCCATGGGCGCATTTGCGCAGGCCCCCAAGCATTCGACCTCTTCCCAAGAAAAATTGCCATCAGCCGACAACGCATGGGGCTGTTCCGCGATTTTTTCTTTGCACACACCGATCAAATCCTCGGCGCCACAGATCATGCAGGACAGAGTACCACAGATCTGGATGTGGGCAATCGCGCCAACAGGCTGGAGCTGGAACATGAAATAGAAGGTCGCAACCTCGAGCGCACGGATATAAGCCATGCCCAACATCTCGGCCACGCTCTCAATGGCGGGGCGCGACAGCCAGCCTTCTTGCTCTTGCGCACGCCACAAAAGCGGGATGATCGCAGATGCCTCACGCCCCGGAGGGTATTTGGTGATCTGCGCCTCGGCCCATTTCTGGTTTTCGGGCAAGAAAGCGAAGCTCTCGGGCTGGTCGTGATATAGGCGTCTCAGCATCGGTCGATTCCGTCGATAATCTGTTCTGAGGGACGCGAATGCGCCCTCGGTTTCATCCGCATCTCAGCGGTCAATCTCTCCGAAGACCACGTCAAGCGAGCCAAGCACGGCGGAAACATCCGCCAATTGGTGGCCGCAGCACAGGTAGTCCATCGCTTGCAAATGCGCGAAGCCGGGCGCGCGGATTTTGGAGCGGTAAGGCTTATTCGAGCCGTCCGACACGAGGTAGACGCCGAACTCACCCTTGGGCGCTTCTACGGCTGCATAAATCTCACCCTCGGGAAGGTGGAACCCTTCGGTATAGAGTTTGAAGTGGTGGATCAGCGCTTCCATCGAGGTTTTCATTTCACCCCGTTTGGGCGGAGTGATCTTGCCACGCGCCATCACATCACCCTGATTTTCAGGCATCGCCAGCTTGGCACAGGCTTGGTGGATAATATGCACCGACTGGCGCATCTCTTCCATGCGCAGCAGGTAGCGATCATAGCAATCGCCATTGGTGCCCACGGGGATCTGAAACTCGAACTCGTCATAGCATTCATAGGGCTGCGCGCGGCGCAAATCCCATGCCAGCCCCGAGCCCCGTGCCATAACGCCCGAGAAGGCCCAATCCTGAATATCCTGCTCGGAGACAACGCCGATATCGACATTGCGCTGCTTGAAGATGCGGTTTTCGGTCAAAAGCCCGTCGATATCATCCAAGACCTTGGGGAACTCGGTGGCCCAAGTGTCGATATCGGCGATCAATTCTGGTGGAAGGTCCTGATGCACACCACCGGGGCGGAAATAGGCGGCGTGCAGGCGCGCACCACAGGCGCGCTCATAAAAGACCATCAGCTTCTCACGCTCTTCAAAACCCCAGAGCGGCGGCGTCAGCGCGCCCACATCCATGGCCTGAGTGGTCACGTTGAGAATATGGTTCAGGATGCGGCCGATCTCGCAATAGAGCACACGGATCAATTGCGCGCGGCGTGGCACTTCGGTGCCTGTCATCCGCTCAATCGCCAAACACCAAGCATGTTCCTGATTCATCGTGCCGACATAATCAAGACGGTCGAAATAGGGCAGGTTTTGCAGATAGGTGCGGCTTTCCATCAGCTTTTCGGTGCCGCGGTGCAAAAGCCCGATATGGGGATCGCAGCGCTCGACAATCTCGCCATCCAGCTCCAGCACCAAACGCAACACGCCGTGTGCGGCGGGGTGCTGGGGGCCGAAATTGATATTGAAATTGCGGATCTGCTGCTCGCCCGTCAGGGCGTCTTCGAAACCTTTGGACCCGTCCATCATTTCGCAGCCTCCTCGGCTTTTTCATCACCTGGAAGGATGTAATCGGCACCTTCCCATGGGCTCATGAAATCGAATTGTCTGTATTCCTGCACAAGGCTCACGGGCTCATAAACCACCCGCTTGAGCGCATCATCATAGCGCAGCTCGACATAACCCGTTGTCGGGAAATCCTTGCGCAGGGGATGCCCGCGGAAACCATAATCGGTCAAAATACGGCGCAGGTCAGGGTGGCCCGTGAACAAGATGCCGAACATATCGAAAATTTCGCGCTCGAACCAATTGGCGGATGGATGAACCGACACAATGGAGGGTACGGTCTCATCTTCGCGGATATGGGCTTTTACGCGGATACGGTGGTTTTGATACATCGACAGGAAATGCCACACGACATCAAACCGCTTGTCCCGTCCGGGGTAATCAACCGCCGTGATATCGATCATGGTCGAAAAGGCGCAGGTTTTATCGCTCTTGAGGAAGTCCACGAACTCCACGATCTGGTTCACAGCAACCTCAACGGTCAATTCACCGCGTGTGATTGTGTGGCTCACAATCGCATCGGCCTGTTTCTCGCTCAGGTAGGCGGCAAGTTCTTCTAGGGCCTGATCGCTCATCGCGTCTCTCCTATGGCGGGGTTGGGACCGCTCTTTGGCCCCTGCCTCGCAAAATCGTTCGGGTCAGCCCCTTAGCGTGTGATCGTACCAGTGCGGCGGATTTTACGCTGGAGTTGAAGGATACCATAAAGCAGGGCTTCGGCAGTTGGAGGGCATCCGGGAACATAAATGTCCACGGGCACGATCCGGTCGCAGCCACGCACCACGGAATAGCTATAGTGGTAATAGCCCCCGCCATTGGCGCAAGAGCCCATCGAAATCACATAACGCGGCTCGGGCATCTGGTCATAGACCTTGCGCAGAGCGGGCGCCATTTTATTGGTCAAAGTGCCTGCAACAATCATGACGTCGGATTGGCGCGGGGAGGCACGCGGCGCGATCCCGAAACGTTCGGCATCATAGCGCGGCATGGAGGTATGCATCATCTCAACGGCGCAGCAGGCCAGACCAAAGGTCATCCAATGCAGCGAGCCTGTGCGCGCCCAATTGATGATGTCCTCGGTCGAGGTCAGCAGAAAGCCCTTGTCCTGCAATTCGCGGTTAAGCGCTTGGGTCGCGACTTCTTTGTCGACACCAGCGGTATTCTGGCCCGTCATCACTCCCATTCCAGCGCTCCTTTTTTCCACTCATATGCAAAGCCGATCGTAAGAACGGCCAAGAAGACCATCATCGACCAGAATGCTGTCATCGACACTTCCGAGAAGGCCACAGCCCAAGGGAAGAGGAAGGCAATCTCGAGATCGAAGATGATGAACAAAATCGCCACCAGATAAAAACGCACGTCGAATTTCATCCGCGCATCATCAAAGGCGTTAAACCCGCACTCATAAGCGCTGACCTTTTCGGGGTCAGGATTGCTTACGGCGACAACAACTGCGGCAAGGAGCAATACAAGCCCCAAACCAATCGCCATCCCGAGAAATATCAGGATCGGGGCGTATTCTGAAAGAAGCTCTGGCACTGGGGCTCTCCCTCGGATCGTGGGAACCACCTTCGTGGGGGTGTCCGGTCTGTGCGGGGAATAGCGCTGCTGGCGGCGCTGGTCAACACGCCGAAGGTGCGGCAGATGCGAATAAATTGTCCTTTTGGGACTAAAATTTTGCCAATGCAGCATTTCACCACCCGTTTCCGTTGTTGCGTGCGCCCCCACCACACGGCTATTCCTTTGAGGAATAGTGAACCGACGCAGTGTCGGCGGGAATGAGGGTATATGGCAGAACGCGCGGATACCGAGAGCCGCAAGCTCTTGCGACGCTTGCAGGCAACGCTCGCCGAGGCGGGCGCGGGTCAGGAACGACTGGACCGCATCACGCATCTAATTGCCGATTCGATGAAGACCGAGGTCTGCTCGATCTACCTGTTGCGTGATTCCGAGACATTGGAGCTTTGTGCGACCGAGGGTTTGGCCCCTGAGGCCGTCCATGTCACGCGCATGCGGATGGGCGAGGGCCTTGTGGGCCGCGTCGCGCGCAGCGCCAATCCCATCAATACCGCCAATGCCCCCGCCGCCAAAGGGTTCCGCTATATGCCCGAGACAGGCGAGGAGCGCTATTCCTCCTTCCTTGGCGTGCCGATCATGCGGCTTGGCGAACGGCTTGGGGTTTTGGTCGTCCAATCCAAGGATGAGCGCAGTTTCTCCGAAGACGAGGTCTATGCCATCGAAGTGGTGGCCATGGTCTTGGCAGAGATGACCGAATTGGGCGCTTTTGTCGGTGAGGGCGAGGCCCTTTCGGCGCGCCACCAGTCACAGGTCATGATCAAAGGGGGCGTGGCGCAAGAAGGCGTGACCGAAGGCCATGTCTATCTGCACGAGCCGCGCGTGGTCGTAACCCGCCCCGTGGCCGATGACCCCGAGGTCGAACTTGGCCGCCTGCATGACGCCATCAGCCAGCTTCGCCTCTCGCTTGATGCGATGATGACCCGCATCGCAGGCCCCGCCGATAGCGAGCAACGCGAAGTCCTTGAGGCCTACCGCATGTTTGCCAATTCGCGCAGTTGGTTGCGGCGGATGGAAGAAGATATCGACCGTGGCCTCTCGGCCGAGGCCGCCGTCGAGAAAGAACAATCCTCGGCGCGGGCACGGATGGAAACGGTGCCTGACGCCTATTTGCGCGAAAGGCTGCAGGATCTGGACGATCTGTCCAACAGGTTGCTACGTCTATTGACGGGACAAGGCTCTGACACAGGGGCGGAAATGCCCGAGAACCCCGTTCTGGTTGCGCGCAATATCGGCCCCGGTGAATTGCTGGAATACGGTCGCAAGCTCAAAGGCGTGGTGCTGGAAGACGGATCAGTGGGCAGCCATGCCGCGATTGTTGCGCGTGCGCTGGCCATTCCCTTGATCATCAATGCCAAGCGGATCACCACCGAGGCGCTGAACGGCGACTATATCTTGGTCGATGGCGAACAGGGCATTGTGCATCTGCGCCCCGAAGACACGGTCGCCTCGGCCTTCCGCGACAAGATCGAAATGCAGGCCCAAGCGCAGGAACGCTATGCCTCGATCCGCGACAAACCCGCCGAGACCAAATGCGGCACCCGTATTTCGCTGCAGATGAATGCGGGGCTTATGGCCGATCTGCCCTCGCTGGCCTCATCAGGGGCCGAAGGTGTGGGGTTGTTCCGCACCGAATTGCAATTCCTGACCCGCAACCAAGTGCCAAAACGGGGTGAATTGGCGGCCCTTTACGCCCGCGTCATGGATGCCGCCGAAGACAAGCGCGTTGTGTTCCGCACGCTCGACATCGGGTCAGATAAGGTTCTGCCCTATATGAAACGTGTGGATGAGCCGAACCCCGCATTGGGGTGGCGCGCGATCCGTGTGGGTCTGGACAAACCGGGTGTGATGCGGATGCAATTGCAGGCGCTGATCCGTGCCTCAAACGGCAGACCGCTGTCGATCATGTTCCCCTTCGTGGCCCAATTTGACGAATTCACCGAAGCCCGTGATCATCTGCTGCGCGAAATGGACCGCGAGGCCGCACTTGGCCACACCCTGCCCGCTGACCTGAAAATCGGCGCAATGCTGGAAACGCCATCTCTGGCCTTTGCCCCGCGTCAATTCTTTGAATTGGCCGATTTCATCTCCATCGGTGGCAATGACCTCAAGCAGTTCTTCTTTGCCGCCGACCGCGAAAACGAACAGGTGCGCCGCCGCTATGACACGCTCAATGTCAGCTTCCTGAGCTTTCTTGAGCAGATCGTGGATCGCTGCGTCGATACAGATACCCCCGTGAGCTTTTGTGGCGAGGATGCAGGCCGCCCGATCGAGGCCTTGTGCTTTGCCGCCATGGGGTTGCGCAGCCTGTCCATGCGCCCTGCCTCCATCGGTCCTGTCAAAAGCCTGATCCGACGGGTCGATCTGCGCGAAGTGCGCTCGGTCATCACCGAGGCCCGCGCCCAAGGCGCCCAATCCGTCCGCCCCGCCATTATGGACTGGCTGCGCCAGCAAAGCTGACCGAGGACGTGGCGGCCAAACTCCAAGTCCGCGACGAAGGCAATGGACCTCGCCCCAAGGGTCTCGTAGGCTTTTGACGAGGGCGCAGGCGGGGAGGCCATGCATGAACACGCAGGCAGATGATTTCGGATCATTTGATATTGTTATTGTCGGTGCTGGCTCGGCGGGATGTGTTCTTGCCAACCGTCTGTCCGCCGATCCAGGCAAACGGGTCTTGCTGCTTGAGGCAGGCGGCAGCGACAATAAACTCTGGGTGCATGTGCCTGTTGGCTATCTCTATGCCATGGGCAATCCCGCGCTGGATTGGTGTTTCAAAACCGAGGCCGAGGACGGGCTGAACGGGCGCGCGTTGAATTACCCGCGCGGCAAGGTTCTTGGCGGCTGCTCCTCGATCAATGGCATGATCTATATGCGCGGTCAGTCCCGCGACTATGATCTCTGGCGGCAGATGGGCAATACGGGCTGGGGCTGGGATGACGTCCTGCCCTATTTCAAACGCTCCGAGAGCTATCATTCGGGCGGCGATGCCCTGCATGGTGGCGCGGGTGAATTGAGGGTGGAAAAGCAGCGCCTCGGCTGGCCCATTCTGGATGCCGTTCAAGATGCCGCCACCGAGATGGGCATCCCCGCGACCGATGATTTCAACCGTGGCGACAATGAAGGGTCTGGCTATTTCGAGGTCAACCAAAAGGGTGGCCTGCGCTGGAATGCCCGCAAGGCCTTCCTCGATCCTGTCAAATCACGCCCCAATCTGGTCATTGCCACAGGCGCCGATGTCGCGCGGCTGACGTTCGAGGGCAAACGCGCCACGGGGGTCGTGTTCCGACAAAAGGGCGTGATGAAACATGCCACCGCGCGCGGCGAAGTGGTGCTTTCGGCAGGCGCCATCGGAACCCCTAAAATTCTGGAGCTATCAGGCATCGGGCGCGGGGGCCTGCTGCAACAGATGGGGATTGATCTGCTGCATGACGCGCCAAGCGTGGGCGAGAATTTGCAAGACCATCTGCAAATCCGCACCATCTTCCGCATTGAAGGGGCGCAAACGCTCAACACGCTTTACGCCTCCGCTCTCGGGAAGTTGAAAATCGGCTTGGAATACGCGCTGAAACGGTCAGGGCCTTTGGCCATGGCGCCCTCGCAATTTGGCATCTTCACCCGCTCAAACCCCGAATATGACACCCCCAATATCGAATATCACGTGCAACCCCTCTCGCTTGAGGCCTTTGGCCAGCCCCTTCACGAGTTTCCCGCACTCACGGTATCGGTGTGCAATCTCAGGCCCGAAAGCCGCGGGAGCAGCCATATCACTTCACCCGATTTTGAAGCCGCCCCCGCGATCAAACCCAATTACTTCTCGGCCCCTGCCGATCGGCGCGTGGCCGTGGACTCGATCCGCCATGCCCGCCGCCTGATGGCCACGCAAACCATGGCCAAATTCAACCCAACCGAGATCAAACCGGGACCGCAGGTGGAAAGCGAAGAAGACCTGTTGAAGGCGGCGGGCGATATCTCAACCACCATTTTCCACCCTGTGGCCACGGCCCGAATGGGCAATGATGCTCTCGCGGTTGTCACGCCCGATCTGGTGCTGCGCGGCGTGGAGGGGGTCTCCATCGCGGATGCATCGGTCATGCCAAGCATCCCCAGTGGCAACACCCATGCCCCCGTCACCATGATCGCGGAAAAGGCGGCCGATCTAATCCTTGCCAGATTGCGCGCCTAGGCGCCCTGCCCGTTTTTCCAATGGGTCACGCGACCTGTGACCTGATCCCAATCCCCACAGCCCAAAACGCGGTCTGGATTTGTGGGGGGTGGCATCTCGACACCGTCCAGCTTGTGAAAACCGAAGCGCGAATAATAAGGGGCATCGCCCACAAGCAAGCTGCGTGGCCAGCCCGCGCGCGCGGCGCGCTGCAAACCCTCGCGGATCATTAGACCACCCAACCCCTCGCCCTGACGTGTCGGGTGAACCGCAATCGGTCCCAAAAGCAATGCCTCCCATGTCCCGACCCGCACGGGCCAAAACCGAATGGCAGCCCCCAAGACACCATCCCCGTCACGTGCGGTCAAACACAGGTCGCCCACAGGCGGCACCCCATCGCGCAGCCTGTAACTGCTCAAGGCCGTCCGACCTGGCGCAAAGCACAGATCATACAGTGCCTCGACCTCCCACCAATCCTGCGCCTCTTCGCGCGCGACCTGAAACATGCTTGAGCTTGCCCGTTTTTCTCTGGTCACATCGCTAGCATGGCATTACGTCAATGCAAACGCGAGAAAAGGAATTGCCGATGTTCTACCGCCCCGATGATGGCCATGGCCTGCCCCATAACCCCTTCAACGCCATTGTGACGCCCCGCCCCATTGGCTGGATTTCGACCCGTGGCAGCGATGGCAGTGAAAACCTCGCGCCCTATTCCTTCTTCAACGCGGTCGCCTATGTCCCGCCGCAAGTGATGTTTGCCTCCACCTCGGCCAAGCCCGACCGTGATGGCACCAAGGACAGTGTCGCCAATATCCGCGACACGGGCGTCTTCTGCGTCAATATCGTGGAATATGCGATGCGCGATGTCATGAACCAGAC
>ENA-OUOG01004392-OUOG01004392.1-marine-metagenome-genome-assembly--contig:-NODE-4392-length-12191-cov-7.370811_pt1 | contig 12191 bp, 6 predicted proteins | sample MGYA00248635_ERZ508505 | MGnify/ENA primary metagenome ERZ508505 (study PRJEB26176, sample SAMN06267871) | marine metagenome | isolation source: Saanich Inlet, British Columbia, Canada | place: Pacific...
GTTGCTCAGGGTCTACCACGCTTTGGCTCTGCACGGTTTGCTGAGGCCCAGTTTGGCGTTGCTGAACCTGCTTTACCCGTGCCCTTCATGCCCTTGTGGGCAACCATCACCCTCGCAGTCGCGCTGTGGGCAGTGGTGTATCTGATGCGAGCCAAGCGAGCCGAGGAGGCTTGATATGAGAAGATTATTTGCTGCTGTATCGCTGATCACCTGTTGCTATGCAGTGGCTGGTGACTTGATTGAGTTTAACGATGGGGATGTCATCAAGGCTGAGGACTTCAATCACAACTTTGAGGAACTAGAGGCTGATATTGCCAACATTCCTGCCGGAGCTACTGGGCCTCAAGGCCCTCAAGGCGATACTGGAGCCACCGGTGCTACTGGCGCCACCGGCCCTGCTGGTCCTGCTGGAGCCACCGGTGCCACTGGACCTGCCGGTCCCACTGGTGCTACCGGTCCCACTGGTGCTACCGGACCTGCTGGCGCCGATACTCCCGCTTCACACACAACGGGGACTCAAAACACGGCGGTGGGTCAAGACGCCCTACAAAGCAACACCACGGGCCAACGCAACACGGCCATCGGCAGTGAGGCGCTCTACGTCAACACCACGGGCCAACACAACACCGCCAGCGGCTATCAGGCGCTCTACAAAACCACCACGGGCAGCTACAACACCGCCATCGGCAGTGAGGCGCTCTACAACAACACCACGGGCTCCTCCAACATGGCCAGCGGCAGACAAGCCTTGCAGGACAACGTGGGTGGTAGTAACAACACCGCCAGTGGCAATGGAGCGCTCCAGAGGAACGTCGAGGGTAACAATAACACTGCCATTGGCCATATGGCCCTGCCCATCAACACCAACGGTAGCAGTAACACGGCTGCCGGCTATGACTCCCTTCGGTTCAACACCACGGGTAGCTACAACACCGCAAGTGGCAGGGACGCCCTCTACAGCAACACCACGGGCTCCAACAACACCGCAAGTGGCAGCAACGCCGGCTACAGCAACACCACGGGCCAATTCATCACTGCTATTGGCGACTACGCAAATGTAAGCACGGGTAATCTCTTCAACGCCACCGTGATTGGCGCTAACGCAACCGTGGATGCCAGCAACAAAGTCCGAATAGGTAACACCTCAGTGACCGTTATTCAGGGTCAGGTGGCATTCACATCCTCCTCCGATGCACGGCTTAAGGACAGCATTACACCGGTGAGTGGTGGACTCGCATTAGTCAACGACCTTAATCCGGTTAGCTATCACCGTACCAATAACCCTGAGTCTGACATTGAAATGGGGTTGTTGGCGCAGGAGGTGGAGGTCACGCTAGAGAAGCATGGATTGGGTAGCAGCGGCATGGTGCATCAGCCCACTGAGGACGCCTATATGTCCCTGCGTTACAACGACCTGCTGGCGCCCATGATTAAGGCAATTCAGGAGTTGGATGACGCATCGGAAGCAAAAGACGAGCAGATTGCTCTGCTAGAACAGAGGCTTAAATCTCAACAAGAAGAACTTCAATCCCAACAAAAAGAACTCCTCGCTATCGTGCAGTCACAGCAAGAGCAAATGTTGTTGCAACAGGAGCAGATAGCGCAGCTACAGAGGATGATGGGCGAGCAGTTTGCCTCAAGATAATCGCTTATAAGCGGGAGTGGCGGCTCCCGCGAATCAACACGATCTCCCTGCATATGGGGCTTGAGCAACCTGCCTAGTTAACCTCTTTTTTTAAATCCAGCCTCTGATGTGTGTCAGCAGTATCACTGGTATCAGCAGAAGGCTTTTACCTCCCCCCGGCCTACATTTAGGGGTGGCCACACTTGGTACAGTACAGGTAACAATTGATGAGATATCTGAAGCTATCCGTGCTAAATTCATAGCTGGTGCAGTTGAGGCTATGTCACTGTAACAAGCTGTAACGCTTGATAAATAACGGTATCCGGAACTTATACAAAACGCGCTAATGTAGGCGTTGGTTAGAGCAGTCGACTCATAATCGATTGGTCGTAGGTTCAAGTCCTACTGGGCCCACCACTTATCTCATTAACTAGCATAAATCTAAGAGTGGAGCAGAACCATAATGATCAGTTATCGCCATCCACCCCTAGCAACAGTCTGTCTAATCATTCTTATTCTGTCCTGCGTTTTGTCCACGACGTTGTCGGCAAACGAAAGCGACTGGCGTACTCGTCAAATTGTTGACACCGACATGGTGCTCGTTACGGCAATCGCCACTACAGTGGATTTCAACAGCTCGCGCGGCCAAGAGAAATCCAGCTTGGTTGCCAAGACTCAGCAAACCCTCAAGGCGGGCTTTGCCCTGGACGATGCGCTTATCGTTCACCAGTACACAGCGATCCCGGCACTGACGTTCTGGATACCAGTGACTGCCTTCAGAAATCTTCCGATGGACCGCTATGGAAATCGAAGATCACCGGTTTCGGGGTTAACCGACGTGATCGTTTCCGCCGAAGTCAGCGGCGCAGGCACTCAGGAAGAAAATGATCAGTCTGGTGCGGGCGGACTGAGTGATAGTCGTTCGATTGTCGGTGCTCAGGCCCTTCACACTTTAGGATTCACGGGCGATGGTCAGAGGATAGCGGTAATCGATTCGGGGATAGATACCGACCATCCTGATTTCGCGGGGCGGATCATTGCTGAGGCCTGCTTTTGCTACAACCCGGCTCAAGGCGACTGCTGTCCAAACGGTGATGCTACTCAGTCGGGTGTTGGGAGTGCCGAGGATGACCATGGGCACGGGACACACGTCGCAGGCATTTGCGCCGCTAACGGTACCAACATTGGAGTCGCACCCGAAGCAGAGATAGTTGCGGTTAAAACAATCGACAGTGACAATAGTTTTTACAGCTTTTCGGATCAAACGGCGGCATTAGACTGGCTATACAGTCAAAATTTGGATTTAACTTCCGTGAACATGAGTCTGGGCACCTTTGCTTCGTTTGTCGGCGACTGCGACCAGTCGGAGTCCTGGATGCTCGCTGCCTACCAAGCGGTGGAAAACCTCAGGTCACAAGGGACGGAGGTTGTTGTTGCCGCGATGAATGACTCAAAGGTTGATGAACTGCCCGTTCCAGCTTGTTTATCGAATACACAAACGATCGGCGCAACTAACGATAATGATGTCGCCGCGAGTTTTAGTAACTCCAGCCCCAATGTGGACTTTTTTGCGCCGGGGGTTAGCATTCTCTCTTCTTCGCTAGGCGGCGGTTCGATAGCTTTATCTGGGACGTCAATGGCAACGCCGCACATGGCTGGGGGTATCGCGCTCGTGAGACAGGCGTTGTCGGACGAGGCAACTGCTCAGGAGATCGCTGAGACCATTGCTGCAACATCGCCGATCGTTGCTGATACTAACGGTAACAGCGCGCCGAGAATGGATCTCTATCTTGCCTATGATGAGATGGTTATCTCGCCCCCCCCTTCGGCACCCCCTTCGGCACCCACCAATGTTCGGTTTGATTATGGAGATGGTGAGATTTATTTGAGTTTTCAGATAAACGAGGATGGTGGTTCGCCGGTGACGCTGGTAACTGCCACCTGTACCGATGGAATAAATGAGTTTGTTGCGACTAATAGTTCATCTCCGATCACCGTAAGCGGATTGTTGAATGGCACTTCTTACACCTGCGCCGTAACCGCCACCAATTCATTAGGGACGAGTCCGGCGTCTGCGGCGACCGATTCGATAACGCCAGAAGAACAAGTAGGTGTTGGACTACCGATCTGGCTTCTTTACGAAGCGACTCAATAAAAAGTCTCATATACCAGTGAAACCCTTAAGTAAGGCTAGCTGATTCTCTATGCGGGTTCGGTTTTCGGTTGAGAAAATTGTTGTTAACTCTTAAAGATACACCGCCTAGAGCGCACTCATAGGGCGCGGCGGTTCGGTATAGGTTCGGACCAGTACAAATCGCAAATTAGCATCCAGAAAATACCTTACGAGTCTTCCTCTCATCAGAGTCTCGCCGGACTCTACCCCATCCTCATAATCGATTGGTCGTAGGTTCAAGTCCTACTGCGCCCACCATTTTCTCTATCAAACCAAAGCCCTGCACGTGGCTGGGCTTCTCAGGTTGAATGGGCTGTTACTGCCGCAGCTTACGTACACCAGAGAATCCCAAGAGACTGACGAGGATGCCTAAGCCAAACAGCGGCAACGTGGATACTGGCGTTGCTGCTACGGCCGGAGCGGGTGTTGCGCTCTCACTAGGTGTTGAAGATTCCCCTCCGCCTGCACTGTTGGTGGCCGTCACCGTGAACGTATAAGCAGTGCCGTTGGTAAGTCCTGTGACTGTGCAAGGCGAACTAGCACACTCTTGCGTGATGACTCCGGAGCTTGCCGTTGCGGTAACCGTATATGTGGTAATGTCGGCACCGCCGTCGCTCGCCGGCGGTGTAAACGTCACAGTAGCTTGACCATCACCCACCGTTACCTGAGTAATAGTGGGCCTCCCCGGAGCTGTTACAGCCGCTCTCAACTGAAAGACGGGCGATGAATAGCCAAACTCTGCGACCGATGCCACAAGGCCAGCATCGTTTAGCCCACACGTACCCTCAGTAAACTCGACGGTTACGTCCGTAACTTCGGTGCCATCTCTTCGCGTGCCTACCCAAGAACTTGTTGCTGTTGCAGCTGTCGTGCTGTGGACATTAGTGAGGTAGGTCTCTGGCAGACACACGTAATAAAAGCCATCGCTCTCGCGTTCAACTCCCGCAGAGTTATAGGAGGGCCCCGATGAGGTGAATTCATAAGCTGGGTTGGTCTCGTCTAAAGTCTGCATACCGAAGGCAAACCCTTGTCCGTTGGTCGAAACGAGCCCTCCGGCAACCTTTTCCAAAACGGGATCTACGATGATGGCTAATCTGGCAGGTACGCTAGAGAATACCATGTACTCGTCGTCTACGTTGCTCTCCATTTCGGCGCCACAGTCGTTGGATACGACATTGCCTGTCTCAGGGTTAAAGTTCACATCGCACTGGGGCCACCAAGAGTCTCTGGATATAGCTGCAGAGGTGGTTTTCGCTTCCCCGATTAGGGTTGTGATTACCCGGTCGTCTCTTGTCTCAATGGCCCACGTGTTGGTAGCCGTATTCTCGAGTGCAGTATTGACCTTGACTGGCGTGTCGGCAGTCAGCTTCTGCAGATCGATTTTGCCGTCTCCCTCGCCATACTCGACGTCGCCATACACTGTCCCTGCCGTTGGCCAGCTGATCGCAATGTTGACAATACTGCCAGTCGGAATGGCAAAGCCTGTGCTATCAATCGGCGCGGTCGGCGCAAGGTCAATGATTGAGTCAAAGATATTGCCTTCTTCTTCGTCGGCGCTAATCTGCGTGGTCCATGCACTAAAATCATTTGCGCCGCCAATGCGGGTGGTGCCATCGGCGGCAAAAATGCCAGAGGTCGAGATGATGCAAGCTGAATCCTCGGCCTCGGGCGAATCGCATATGGGTAATAACGTATTGAATTCATCTGTTTCGTTGTCACCAACGCCGGGCGGCGTATCCCACCAGGGCTCGCTCGATACCCAGGCCTCGAAGGCAACATCATTATGACCAGTGACGGTATCGTCTAACGTCGGGTCCGTTGCTACATCACCGGGGGTTATATCCATATCAACCACGAAGCCCATAGCGAGAAAAATGGCGGTGGTGGTACTGTTTTGTCGGCCCTCCATGGGCACATAAACGTCAAAAGACACTGTAGAAACGTTCTGGTCGATTTCTTTGTACCGGCCCGCGGTGGGCCTGTCGCCACTATTACCCAATTTGAGCACAGCAGCGGTACCGTCGATATAGGGAGTGCCGGCTGCATCGCAGAGCGTAATCAGATCGCCTGTAGTTGTAATACGATCGTAAGCATCGGGATAATTTCCATTGAAGTGCGGTTGACCTTTATCGTTTGCCCCTACTCTTGGATCATAGAAAGCCCACACCCTTTTGTTGCTGGTAGTGGGGATGTCTTTAATAGTGACCCTGGCCCTTTGATAAAATTTGGAGTCGCCTCCATTCTCTGCCGAGCATTCGACCTCAACCACTCCTCCCTGAGCCAGCAGTCTGACCTCGCCGCCCCCTTTTACAGCGCGCAGCAGAGAGAGTTCTCCTTGGGCCGACTCTCCGTTATCCCCGCGGCCAAAAGACAGAAATGGATAAGTCTCTAGGCCTCCACCGTCTGCAGGTCGGGTAGCTGACAGAGAGATGCCCACCTCATTGCCATCGACGCTGATTTTTATCGAGGACACTTTGTTAGGATTGTTGCCACTGTCTAGCTGAAATGCCGCCTGCGCCATTGGGTGCAGTAAGGCACCCATGATGGCAATGCTCCCAACTATGCTGTGCAATCCAAAGGTGCTGTTACGCTTAAACATATTGCCTCCAAACAGTTTGTCTTGACTCACACCTGCCGTAGGCGGCACAACTATCGTCTCGGTGTTAATTCTTTTTGGGCTTTTCGCGAGAGCTCATCCTTACTGCACGCCATTTTGACTCAGACTGGATGACGTGGACCTTATACGATTAAGATAACCTAGGCAAGATAAGCGCCTACCACCAAAATTCTTGTTAAAATTCCGCTTTTCGGGCCAATCCAAGTAACAAGTAATGTGCTGTAGCCATCGCGTGCTCTCAGTTCTAGCATTCGTGTTGTCATCCCATGCATCAGGCACTTACGAACCCACAGTCGTTGCGGCCATCCCTAACGCCGCCACACAAAGAATGCTCTCAGATCGCCACAACGATCCAACTTTCGGCTCTCCGAATAATCAAGGGTTCGGTGCCACCTCTTTACTTTCAGACGCTGACACCCAGACATATCAGGCCATTATGTCCACCGTCCAAAAGGTTTTTGGCGCCTATCGAAATTGGAACGCTGTGGTGTTCGATCCTCAAGGTTCTGATCTTGAGAACGCGGACGTATTTGATGTCTTTATTGACATTGGTTACCGAAGCGATGATGAGGAGGTTAAAGCAAACGGCTGGACAACCGAAAAGGGCAGAGAATACAGCAGCTGCCTGACGGGTAGCGCCCCAAACGGGCAAGTAGAGGAAGCTGGTGGCAACTATGTAGAACATAGTCTCTGTATCTTGTGGTTAAGCTCCTTTTCCCAAGAACAAGATTACTTTGACCAATGGCGACCAATGGCCCGCTCTTCCTCCTGGTGAGTATTATCATCAGTGGCTGATAGATGCCGGTTTGATAGGCAGTCTCTACCATGAATATTTCCATCACTATCAGAAAGCCCACACCTTGGACCGAAGATTTAACTACGACCAAGCCGAACTCAATCAACCTGAAAAAAACGCCTATCTCCCCTGGTGGTGGCTAGAAGGGGCAGGCCAATTTGAATTTTGGTTTATGCGTGATCATTGGAAGTCCCTAGATCACCTGAAATATCTAAATTCCGATGATCCGTCCTATGACGGATATTGGGAGACCGTTGACTGGAGCATCCCTGCACCCAATTCTGGCGATAACTACAACAGTCTTGATGACCATGTTAATTGGGCTATTGGTCTTCTGAACTCGAGTTTCTTTTTCGCGGCATCTCAAGTCCAGAACACGCCAAATAAAATGGATGGCATATTGAATACTTCTATTGATGGCGCAAACTGTGAGGGTTGGCTGGCTGGACCAGCCGACGGTTGGTACCAAGGAGACCCGAGGCGCGGCGAAAATTTTGAGAGTCGCTGTCCCTTTATCATTTTTGCCGCGGGCACACAGTTCATTGCCCATAAAAGCTCTTGGCAGGTTGCGTTGCGGGACATCCCTGCTGATTATTACGAGCTCAGTTTTTGGGGGTCTATTGAGAAACACCTTGGATTAACAGAGCTCGAGTTTTATGTCGAGTTCAACGCACTTTTGCGATCTGTAGACGCAAAACACGATTGAAGAAACCTATGCGCCTCCGGGGTGGAAGATTCCAGAGGGCGACATCGCTGAGGTAGTCGATTTTTTGGGGATCAGCTATTACGGGAAGCCAACAGCACCAGGGCCACCCCTCATCATATCTACCGATTACGGGGATCAGGAAATAGTGTTAAACGTCGCAGTAGCGGACACTGGCAACACAAATATCACAGGTTATGAAGCAACTTGCTCAGACGGCGCCAACACCTATACTGGCACCAGCACCTCATCTGCAGTTATTGTCTCCGCTTTGACCAATGGCGTTGCCTATACCTGCACGGTGACTGCTACCAATTCCGCGAATCTAACCAGCGCAGCTTCTGCTACGACCGCACCGATAATCCCAGAGGAGTCGATTCCCGGTCTGCCTATTTGGCTGCTGTATCAAACCACTCAATAGGCCCTCTCTAACCCCATCCTCATAATCGATTGGTCGTAGGTTCAAGTCCTACTGGGCCCACCACTTCACTGCATTCGTGTTGAGCCGGTAGGACTATTCCGGCTCACGCGCGTATTCAATATCGAACTGCCCCAGCGCACCCTCTTTTCGCTGGGAAGCTTTCCGGCTCTCAATCAGCAGGGACGCACTGACAAATTCGTTGGTATAGGGGGGGCTCGTGTCGGGTGTCGAAGATGAGCAAAAATAATCTATAAGACCAACAATACAAGCACTAACCCCAAGCTCTGCACGAGCCGTTTTCCGCCATATCAGGCTCCACGACCATTTTGTGGACGATAAATTACTGTCGACACCCCATCACATAGTAGACAGGTAATCTTGCAGTCCATACTATCTAATGCATCTAATCTTTCTTTCTGGGACTTATGGCATGCGCTTAAAATGCGAACCCTCATCGCTTAAAGGCATATTTTCAGTTTACCTAGCAGCTTTTTTAGGGATCGGAGGTTTGCTCCTTGGTGAGGCCAAAGCTGCGACCTTTACCGTCAACTCTCCGACATGCGCATCCATCCAGACCGCGATCGCCAACGCCAACGCTAACCCAGGCGTGGATACGGTGGAGTTCACTGTTGATGTCGCAGACGTGGCTGATGTGTCGTGTAGCGTGGTGTCCACGGCAGACCCGGATACGATGTATATCGCGCGGGTCACCGACGATCTGATCATTGAGGGCAACGGTCATTCGATTACAGGCGCCAGCCGATGGATCAGGGTCGATGGTCAAGTAAATGTGATCGGAGATTGCCCGTCGGACTCATCGCTCTCCATCATAGTTAGCAACCCGCTCGGTTTAATTCGGCTGGACAACGCTGCGAAAGTTACTGTCAATAATCTCGCACTGGAAAAACTCAGATCCATCGCAGTTTTAAAGGCGGGCGCGGACCTGACATTGAACAATGTGCAGGCTGAAAAAATCTACGACTTCTTCGGCAAGTGTGAAAGCAGCGCGATAACCGTGTTAGACCGGTCCGATCAGAATGTCACGATCAATAACTCCTTGTTCAACCTTGCATGGAATGACGGCACATTTATCGGTGGTCGCGATAGAACACAGATTTGGGGCAACTCATTCATTAACGGCGTCTCAACTACAGGTAGACTTACAATCTCCAATTCCACGTTCCGGTCCTTATCAGTCCCCGTAGCGCACTGGGATGGGACGGCTCAAATTGAAAAAAGTCTGATAGACAACTCAGGTTTTCTCACGACGATCGGAGGATCTGTTTCAATCGTCAACTCGCTCTTGATAGATCGACCGGCGGCGCTTGGTCAAGGCTTTTACAACCGGGTTGTGGCTTCAGGCGGTGGCTCAATTCAGCTTGAGGCAAGCACAATCGCCATGGGCTTTTTGGACTGTGGCGTACCCTGTCAGGCTACGACGGGGCCAGGTGCACTGATTGCTACCACGGGCGGCACGATTGAGCTCAAGGCAAGCGCCGTAGGCGTCCTATTCCCGCAGATTCCGGGCGAAGTTTTGATCAGGGAGGCGACAGGCGGCGATGTAACCGCGACTGGATCGCCAAACCCCAATTGGGTGCAACCCATTCCCGATCAGAATTCCGGCGTTCTGAGAACGTTACTTAATCAACCCGCTCTGTTGACCGAAAGCCCAGGGCTTACCCAGTATTTGCCGTCGATTTATCCCTCCATAGCGGTACCCCTTCTGGACGATGGGGCGGGCAATCCAGGTCTCCTGATCAATGCGGTTACTGCCGCCAATACAACGAATGTGCTGACCAGTCGGATCGATGGCGCTCCGATCAACGAGGATTTTTTTGGCAATCCCCGCACGGAGGCCGGCGGCACTGTGCGCAACATCGGCGCCGTCCAACTGAACCTTGCGCCGTCGCTCAATCTGACCACAACCGGGGATGGCAGCGCGGACCTGGATTGGACGCGACCTCTGGATCCTGGCAGCGGTGCCATCACTGGCTACGAGGCCTGTTTTGGCACCGGTACAGCTCCAGACCCATCGACGATCGGCACGACCTGCCCAGGGACAGTGCAGGGCATTTCCAACGCGCCGGCCACCCTGGCCGGGCAGGTCTCCGGACTTACCAACGGTGACACCTACTGGTTCTTGGTGCGTGGTATTAATCCAGCATCGGGGCCCTGGAGCAATGTAGTCAGTGGCACGCCCATGGGGATCCCTGGCATGCCTGCTGCCACAGCCGTGCCCGGAGACGGCACCGCCAGCTTAACTTGGACGGCGCCCGCGGATGGCGGCTCGCCGATCCGCTATTACCTTGTTCGGTATCGATTGGTCGGCGCTACAAATTGGACTCTTTGGCCCAGCGTAGGTACGGGCACTAGTGCCAATGTTGGTGGCCTAAGCAACGGCTCCGCATATGAATTTGCAGTGAATGCAGTGACGGATGCAGGCTCGGGCCCCGATGGAACCGCGAATACCACGCCGCAGGCGCCCTTATTCCTGCAATACCCGACGCCCGCACAGATGAGCGCTGGCAGCAGCACGCTGAGCCTTAGCCCGACCTTTGGCAATGTGGTGGGTACAGCGAGCTACGCTCTAACTGGATCACCACCGGGCTGGCTGAGTATTAACCCCTCGACCGGCGTGGTGACTGCAACTAATCCACCGTCCACTGGCTCCGACTACACGGAAAGCGTAACGGTTGAACTGACGCGCTCTGGTCCACCCGCTGGTTCAGTCACAGCGGGCATCGATATCAACGTACTGGAGGCCGGAGCCAGTCCGTATCTCAGCTACCTCAATTACACAGGGACTGCGGGATCAGCGACATCTATAACGCCCACTGTTTTCGGACTGGTAGCGCCCTACACCTTTAGCAATACCAATAATAACCTCCCGCCCGGCCTGACCATCAGCAACGCCAGCACCGGCGCCATCAGCGGGACTCCAACCACGGTTGGCTTCTGGAATGTGGAAATGCAGGTTGTTGATAACGGCAGCGCGGTGCGCAACGATGCGTCGGCCATCACCATCGCGCCGACCTTAGCTTATCCGACACTGAGCGGAACGGTGGGCACACCGCTATCTGTGATGCCTGTTGTACCGCCAATCCAGTCAGGGGAAAGTTACAGCTACGCCCTCAATGGCAGCCTACCACCCGGACTGAGCTTCGATACTGCTACCGGCCAAATCTCGGGTACGCCCACCTCGGCGGTATCAAAAGCGGTCGACGTAACGGTCATGGCGGCCCTGCCGACAGGAACCGTGAATGCAACCACGCATTTGGCTGCTGTAATCAATGGCTACACTATTGACTTCAGTTATCCCGCCCAATCTGCAGCAGTGGGTACAGCATTTAGCCTCATACCAGCGGTTACCGGGACAATAGGTACCGTCAGTTATAGCATAGACGGTGCCTTACCCAGTGGTGTGACCCTCAACCCAAATACTGGCGAAATCAGTGGCACTATGACGAGTGCATTGGCAGGCCAGGCGTTACGAATATCACTGACCGACGACTACAGCACGCGATATGCATCCGCCTCCTTGGAACAACTAGCAATAGCGCCCGCCGTCTCAGTACCCTTGTTAGCGCCACACCTGCTGCTCTTACTTTGCTTTGGTCTATTGGGCACTAGTATCTACGCACTTCGAAAATACGCGGAGGCGTAAGTGCCAGCCGTCGTGGTCCTTGCTGCGGACGTGTGTTCGTGAAGATATGACTCGATCGATTTCAGATTGAGTCGCATGTTCCTTTGCAGAAACCGCTTACGCGGTCTTCGCTTTACCGAATACATGCCGCCGCACCCCTCTGGGTGCAATGGCTGAAAATCGAAAATTAGCGTCCAAAAAAGGCCTTGCGAAT
>ENA-OUOG01004396-OUOG01004396.1-marine-metagenome-genome-assembly--contig:-NODE-4396-length-12187-cov-5.274814_pt1 | contig 12187 bp, 19 predicted proteins | sample MGYA00248635_ERZ508505 | MGnify/ENA primary metagenome ERZ508505 (study PRJEB26176, sample SAMN06267871) | marine metagenome | isolation source: Saanich Inlet, British Columbia, Canada | place: Pacific...
TAGGAAGATAGTACTCTAGGTCGTTTGTACCTACAGCTACGTCGGTAGTAGTGAACAGTTTAAGAATCTGCGTAATGTGATTCTTTTCTTCAGGCTTAAGCTTACCATTCTTCCAGTGACTTACGTCAGTCTGTAACTCCAGTTCATCTTCAATCCAATGAATGCGCTCGTGCTCAATAGCCATTGTTACGAACTCTGGATATTTAAAAGGCTTGTAGACCAAGCTCCCTTCAAGTAGTGACATATATACACCCGTTTGTTGTGGTTAATAATTAAGGTATTATATTCATACCTTCGTTGTTGGCAACCTATTTATTTATAAGTCGCTTCTAGTTCTTTCTGCAGTCTCAGATTAGTTTCACGTAAGTCGTTGATCTGCTTCTGCATATCTTCTATTGCGTACAAAACATCAGCAAAGTACGCCTTGGGTGGCGTGTATTCCATACCACAAGAAGCTATCTCGTGATAGAACTTTGTTCGTTCTGTAATGTTACTTGCCATCTTTCCTCTCCAACTCTAGCTGAATCAGCTTAGATTCTATCTTGGCAATCTTTCTTGACTTGTTCTTGACTGAAGCCTTCAACAGCTTCATCCAAAGTTTTAATAACTCCTGCTGTACATTCGACATCTGATTCTTTAACCTCCTGTATCGTGTCCTTAATAACTTGTATGTCTGTATAAAACCATTCATTCTTGTGACGAGATACCTTAGCACGTAGTCGTTGATGTATTTCAGTTTCCGCATGATTACGGTTATCAAACGAGTGTCTGTACTCTAGCCGGTAGTCTCTATGGGGTGATGATGTTTGATAACCATTTAAACGATCTTCTGAGTTAACAGCCTTTCCTACCTTGTACCAACCCTGCCACGCCACGTTACTGATAATGTAGACATCTCCATCTACACTCCGGTTATCAATCTCTGTGTGGCTCCACGCATCGTCTAACGATCTGTATCTGCCAGGTTTCCACAATGGATGGTCTTTGTTGACTCGTTTACCATTGAGGTACATACGCTGTTCTGAATCGTATTTACGCCAACAGTCTTTGCATTCACCCTGTACGCCGTACAGTTTAGTAGTATTCTTGTAGTAGTAAGTTACGGGATGTTCTACCCCACACTTGTTACAAACTTTTGTCTGGGTCACGATCTACAAACCTCACCATGTCCAGTGGGATTTGATAGAAGTACTCACCTTTGGCAATGTGCACATTCTGTACTTCAACAGGTTGTAATGGCTTCACGTCATGAGACCAGAACGTAGCCGCACGAGTGCAGTCCTCATTCCAAATAAAGAACTGCGTCGGCTTATTGAAGAATTTCTTTTTGCGGTAGGGGAGTTGAACGTTGGGGTATGGGAAGTGACTACCTCGCCATACCGCCTTAACTTCACACTCGACAAAGTACTTTTCAGGGTAGGTGTCTATTTCGCCTACCACGACTAAGTCTTGTGCGTATTTATTATCATTCTCTACGGCAGAGAATCCAATGTGTTTAAGATAATCGATTGTTGCTTGACGGGCTTGCTTATCGTACTTGGTAAACAGCCCTTTGCTAAATCTCTTCGTCTTCATCATGATCGCACCCATGTATTTCTGTATACAACAAATCTAAGCCACTGTGGCACATCGGGCAAAGCGAGAAGGCAAGGACACCTAAGTATCCATCAATGCCTCCTTCCTGCTCAATGTCGAAATGACAGTCGCAGATATTACAAGTGCAGATTGTATCGTAATCATTCACCATCTTCAATAATTCCTTGATTTTGGTAGATCACATTCATTAATTGATTGTTATGCATACGTAATCGTTTCATCTCTTCAAAGACATACTGTAACGTATGATGTGCGTCATTCAACAGTGTTTTATTATCTGGATCGATATCTTTAACCATGTCCAGACGCACAAGCATTCTATCAACATCTTGGTCCATAATTACCCCTGACAGCTAACGCATTCGTCTCCATCGAAGTCTTTCAATGCATCACGTTCGACTTGCATACCTACTTTATCGGCAGAGACTCCTGCTTCACTACGTAGATAATACAGACCTTTGAGACCCATTGCCCATGCTTTAATATGAACACCATTCACATAGGATCGTTCGACACCAGCAGGGAAGAAGATATTTACAGACTGTCCTTGACAGATGAACTCCTGTCTCTTCGCCGCATGTTCAACGACGATGACTTGATCAATTTCAAAGGCTGTTCTGAAAACATCCTTTTCATCATCCGATAAGAAGTCCAAATGCTGGACAGAGCCTTCGTTCGCAATGATCGATTTCCACGTGGCTTCCGTATTTTCACCATGTTTCTCCAGAACTTTTTCTAAGACCTTGTTCTTAACCAAATGCGAACCTGCACGTGTTCTGTGCGTATACGCATTCGACTTGATAGGTTCAATAGATGCACTGCACCCACATATGATAGACGAGTTAGCATTCGGAGCAACCGCAAGTAAGTGAGCATTACGTAGTCCTGTGCCTTCCATGTCAGGGGCTTCACCAAGTTCTTTAGCCAATTGCTTCGACTCTTCAACTGCTTTCTCCTTGATGTCTTTAAAGATTGCGTAATTGATGCCGGATGCTCGCAGGGAGTGCCATGGGACTCCTTTCTTCTGGAGATACCCATGGAATCCCATTGCACCTAAGCCGAGGGAACGCTCTCTTTCAGCAGAGAATTTAGCTTTTGCAAGTTGTTCTGGTGCATGGTCAATAAAGAATTGGAGTACATTGTCCAAGAATCTAATAAGGTCTTGGACCATTCGGGTGTCTCTCCACTCATCATAGTATTCAAGGTTGACTGAGGAGAGGCAACAGACTGCTGTGCGTTCTTCACTTGTTGGGAGGTGGATTTCATTGCAGAGATTAGACCCGTTAATCCGAAGTCCAAGTTTTCTCTGGCTTTCTGGTAAGCCTGCGTTGGCTGTGTCGATAAAGTTAATGTAAGGAGTCCCAGTTCTGAGCCTAGCTTCAAGTATTCTTTGCCAAAGGTCTCTAGCTGAGAGTGTATCTCTGATAGATCCGTCATTAGGGTCTCGTAAGTTCCATTCTGCGTCATCTTTAATTGCCTCCATAAATGCATTAGTGACGTTAACTGCGGGGAATAAGTTCAGGCATTTCCTGTCTACGTCCCCTCCTGTAGGCACACGGACTTCTACGAACTCCCAAATATCAGGATGATCAATATCCATGTAAGCGGCGTAACTGCCCTTACGTGTTGTGCCTTGTTTGTCTGAGAGCATCATCGAATCCACAACCTTAATGAAAGGAATAGGACCCGGTGCTTTTTTGCTTACACTACGAACGGCAGACCAGTGCCCACCGACACCGCCACCTTTAGCAGATAACCAACCGACTTCAACACGATGGTCAAAGATGCTATCAAGATTGTCCCCCACGTAAGTAAGGAAACAGCTAATAGGAAGACCATTAATCTTTCCGTCTTGTTTCGGGGCATTGCTGAGGACAGGACTCGCAAACATAAACCAATTTTTTGACGCATAGTCGTAGATACGCTGTGCAAATTCATAATCACCTCCGCAATAGGCTACAGCGGCACGAGCAAATGCATCCTGTGGTGATCCTTCATCCGGGAGCATATAGTACTCACGCAAAACTTTTAGGGCTTGCTCTGAGAGATTCTCATCTCTTGAATAATCAATTTTGATCATCATATTCCTCAATCAATCTTGTTCTGTTGTTCGTAATGATATAAGTTTGCTCTCGCAAGATCCGACAAAGGTATACCCATTTTGCCAGAAATTGCAGATATATTTCGCAATACTTTCCCTAAATCCTCTGCAACTAATTGATATTCCACACGTTGTTGATTAATCTCATGATTGTGCAGTGCGTCATAAACACCTTGCAAAGTTTCTAAAGAATCAACGATGTACGGTAAGAAGCTATCAGTGTCTATAGGAAAGTGTCGCTGATAATAATCAAATCCAATATCAGGTTGAAGTATTGTTGTCATCAGCCTGATCCTTATATTGCTTCAGCATTTTATTGAAAGAATGCCGAATCTTCTTTAAGGCGTAGAGTTCTTCTTCTGACAGACTGCTTGTATCTGTCTCAATCATCTGAAGCATATCATTGGTAAACACCACGACTTCTTTTAACTGCGCTTCAGGCAGTTTAATTTTGATTAGCTTACGGCTTGTGGACATACTCGCCTCTCTTCTCAACACGATCAATGTATGAATTCAGATACCAGATAGCTTTCTGCATATCCTCAACGCCATTCTTAAAGAGAGCACGTGTGACGTATTCCCACGCTGTAATCCAGTCGTACACATCTTCGTGAGGGATGACCATGCCATCACGCATAATCTTTTGCAGGAGAGCCTCCCGCACGTGCTTTACCTCAAGTGTATCATTCAAGATGTAGTGTTTTGGTTTGTTGACCATGTCGAGGGCATTATCAAGTGAAGAATCACCATGAATATCTTGTATTTGCTCAAAGAACGATGCCCAGTCTTTTCTGTTTTCAGACATTATGCTTCTCCTTCGGGTTTGACGTGAAGTAGATCAATCTCTTCATCGGATAAACTCTGCATGAATTCAGCCATCGCAGTTGAGTGTTCATTGCCTAGTTCAAAGTCCCCATTGCCAATTGCGTAATCACCAACAGAAATCACATCCTCAATGTGTTCCTGACTAAGATGCACTAATCCTGCAATGACAGAAATACAGTCTGCCAATGCGGCACCTTCTTCAGTCTCAGGATCGAAACCTTGTTCGGGTTTATCTAAGTTAAAGCCGTACATAAACTGAAGTGAATTGTCTTCAGTAATCTTTACTTTGATATACGCTTCATTCTTGTCCACTGTAAATTTCATTTTTCTTTAAACCATTTATCCGGGATTTGTTTATCGGCATATTGGAAACCATGCTTGATACACCAGTCGCCGTAGCTTGTCTTTGATCCTTTGCGAATCTTGGATCTGGAGTTGGAGAATACGAAACGAATATCATGTCTGTCGCCGTATTGCTCCTTAATCCAGATGTGTTTCTTACGGTCCTCTAAGGTGAACCTGCCCTTTGTTTCAACCACAATACCATTAGGCAGGATAAAATCAGGAGTGTACGTTCGATCAATAGCGGGTTGTGTAAAGCTAATTCTTGAAGATGGGTCTTCATACTTAACAACAAGTCCCCGCTTCTTGATTTGATCTGCAACAGTTTTTTCAAGACCTGATCTGTACCCATGTTTCTTAGCCGCCCTGCTGAACTTCATCAGTTGTCTCTGTTTCATTGTAGACTGTGTAATACTTCCACGGTCTAGTCTTGGCCGTGCTAGCGGCAGATGGCTTGTACTGAAGATTATCCCAACATTGGAATTTGTAATCACAGAAAGCACATGTCATTCCTAGATGCCTATTCCCTGTTGGCTTTTTACGGTATGTCTCTTCAACATCCTCAAAACACCGCTTGAGCGGGAGGTCTCTCTCTAGGGTACGCTTCGTATCAATCATGTCTGCTTCCACAGTCTTGATCAATTTAGGATCTTCCTCTGCTTCTACAAACTTCATTTCACCAGTTGACTTATTGACAACAATCCATCCACCGAATGGTTTGCCAGAAGCACGAGCATAGCCATACCCTTGTGATACATAGCCAAATGGATCATCGTTCCGCATACTTGCGAAGTCTTTGAACTTATTTTGGAATGAGTAAGGCGAGGCAGACTTTACGTCCCATACTTTGCCATCAATGACTACATCGTATTCACCGTTGATTGTGTCTCCATCTAAGTCCATTGAGACTTTACCTGAGACTGATTCAACAGGGACTCCTGCCAGTTTCATCACAAACAGAGAGAGAACTTCTACAGAATCCCCGATCAACATACGCATCACGAAGTCATACTGTTTCTCTTCAGCCATGTCCGGGTAATGCTTCTGAAACCACAACTGGCAAGTCGGCCTACCCAAATTACTCATGCGAAGTGTGAAATCCTTACGTGGCTCTGTGAACTGCTTGCGCAATGACTGCTTAAACTGCTCACCTGCTTCTTCAATTAACTCATCAGAAACGGGGGATAACTCCCCCGCACTGATTTGTTGAAGCAGATTACGAACCTTGATTTCATGTTCGTTAGGGATCTTCATTTAGAATCCTAGTTCATCATCAACAAGTTCACCTTCAACAGCTTCGACAACTTTTGTGTCTGACTGCTTCGACTTCAGAGACTCATCGTGCTTCTGACGCACATCATCATTAACGACTTTAATCGTCTCCAAGATGTTACGCATAATCTCAGCATCGCCTTCAGTGATCTCTAAGATGTTTGCAAAGTCAGGGGCAAAGTGAGGAGTGAAGTACGTCACTGAACCTTTCTTGTGGCGTTGTGTTGTTACAGTCGAATCGACTTGTTGGAACATAACACCTTTAGAATTACATCCTTCGATGACTTCTTTAGAGAAGTTAAGGAACGATGCGCCTTTATTACGGAATAGGCAAGGCTCAGTCTCAATGACTTTCTTCTCACCCGTCGAAGTTGCTCCATCCATGGAGACTACACCGTAGAGATAACGGAAGCACGTAATCCCTGTGTACTTCTTCTTCGCATCATCTGACAGTGCGTGGTAATCCTTACCTGCTGGACGGCCACAACGAACAGTTCCTTTCTCGTCGATAGGCTCATCTCCCATCCGATGAATAATCGAACGGTTGACTACTTCTTCAGCTTCTGCATCGTAATGCAGATACTGCATGAAATCTCCGAACACACGGATTTTAACTTCTTTGGCATACACAGCGTCTTCGCCAGTGCCCAAAACAAACAAACCCTTTTTGAGTTCGTTACCATCAGCGTCTTCATCCTGATAGTTAATTTTTAAAAGAGGGAGAAGACTTGTCATCTCCTCTTGCTGTTGCTGACCACTACCCATCATAGCCATAAGCTGATTGGCGTTCATGTCGTTGTACACTTGTACATTACTCATATATAACGTCTCCGTTTAACCAAGTATCCCCTGCTTTGATCTCAATGGCGAGAGGAAGTACCATTTCGTAAGCATAACGCTTTTTAATCTCATCCACAACCCCTTCCATAGCTTCGACTAAAATATCTTTCACAATATCGATTTCATCAGGGTGTGTATCGACAACAATCGAGTCATGTACAGTCAATACACATAACGATTGAATGTGTCGATTTTTCATCATTTTATAAGCACGTATGCAAGCCAGTGGAACAATATCTGCAGTTGCAAATGACTGCACTGGATAGTTCACAATCTGTGTGCCATAAGTCACCCACCCATTGGCCTCCCGCTGGGCATCTGGCCATGCAAGTTCTCTACCCGATGGGAGGATAACTTTAGTTGTTGCTAATACACCATTGCGTAAAGTCTCGTGCCACTCCGCTAATCCTTCATAGATGTTGAAGTATTCCCGAAAGTAATTCTGTACGTGTTGTGGTTCCCCTGCACCCCGGCCACCATAGAGTGGGGCAAACGTGTAGGCTTTGGCTTGCTGTCTTTCATCTTTGCTAATCTGATCAATGGATTTCTGTTGAATGATCGATGCAGTCTGTTTGTGTACATCCTTACCTTCCAAGATATCTGCAATGATCTGAGGGTCCTGCGATAGTTCACCGGCTACACGAAACTCTAGCCCACTGAAGTCAGCCTCAATGATCTTGCCATTATCAAATCTGGACAAGACGCACTTACGTACTGGGAAGGTTCCTCCTCGTGGCTGATTCTGGAAGTTAGGGTCCGAAGAAGATAAGCGGCCAGTCGCAGTAACACACTGATTGAATGTCGTATGTAGTAATGCATCAGGCCGTGTATTCCTTCGTATGCCCCCACAGAAAGAGTTGAGATAGGTAGACACTGCGTTGAGTCTCTTCATCGATTCTAGGAACTCTACAGCAAGATCATTGTTTCTTCTGTGGGCTTGTGCTAACAGAATACCAACAGCGTTCTTACTGGTCACAAAACCATTCGCAGATACGTCCTTGACTCCTTTAGGGATCAGTTTTAGTCCTGCGACTTGATCAGTGTCTTTGAAGTCAATTCCTGACCCTCCGCATGTGGAACATCGAGTAGGCTTCTTGAAAGAAGTGCCGTCTTTCTTGGTCTTAAAGAACGTACCTTGACCTTCACAGTCTCGACAGGTTTGCCCTGTTTTACGATAAAGAATCTCTGTCTGCCTTTTGACTTCACCTGCAAACTCCTTGTCTGTCAATCGTGGACGGATTAATGGTTTACCTTGTTTGTTCAATCCAATGTTGAATGTCTCTTTCCATTCATTCTTGTCGAGCACACGACGAGAATAAATAACTTCAGATAACTGCGCTGGGCTGTTGAGATTGACAGGAACATCTCCCATGACTGTACGACAAATTTCGTACATGCGAATCTCTAGTCGATTCTTCTCTTCTGTGTATTCTTTCTCTACAGTTTCTAACTCAGCTAAGTCGATGTAGATGCCATTCGTCTCCATTTCAAGTAAGACTTCTAGCATCTCATTCATCATGTTACGAGTCTTGCGTAAGCTGATGTTTTCTTCAGTCGCATAGTCTTTTGCTTGTGCTAAAAACACTTCCATACAAGACAGCACATCAGAACGTCCATATTCTTCAACTACATCCATTGGCATAGCTTCGTAGCCTTGGCCTGCATTAAATCGCTCAGAGACCAGTTCTGACTGTTTCAGATGGACTTTACGACGTGTTGATACAGCATCCAAACTGAGAGGACTTTTTTGTCCTCTAAGCAAGATATATTCACCGATCATGGTGCAGTAATAAATCTTGTTAGTGACATCGAAGTTACTCTGTTTGAGCCAGTGTAAATCGAACTTGAGGTTGTGGCCTACCAGAATGTCAGCCTCCTCGATCATACCTTTCAAATGGTTATAAGAATCCAATACGTTATAACTAATTGGCATATCGTTATGATCGAAGAAGAAATATTGTACGTCATCGAGTGTTGCTCCTTCTTTAGCCCACAGTGCACCTGCAGATACTAAGTAATTGTTTGGGTTAAATGGACTGCCATCGATTCTGTCATCAACACGTTGGACGGTAGACTCTACGTCTACAACAAGAATCTTTTTGCTACTAATCGACATAACGGCTAATCCTTGGCTCAATCAAGCAGACAATCGTGCCGTGCCATCCTGAGATTTTGTTCTTGCCGACACAGAGGTGACGAGTGTAATCCGGTTCCTCATCAACACCATACTCATGTCGTCCGATACCAATGATCAGATCAGCTTCTGCAAACTTACCTGTCTTACTACCTTCCATCTCTGTAGGATTCAATCGTGTTTTACCTTCTGCATCTGCGGAAGCCTGACTGATAGCAATGAATGCTACGTTATGGCGTTTGGCAATTTCACGTGCTTGAGTGTATATCTCTCTGAGTTTCTCATCTGTACGTGAGAAAGTACCATTAACTTGTACCTTATCTAACTGATCCACAACGATTACATCTGGCTTGTGCTGTTCACAATACGCATCAATTGCTTCAATGGACATGCCGTGGGCATCTCGCATCTTGACCTTATCACGGACAGCTTTCCATTCTGCTTTGGCAAAGTCTGAGTCTTCAAAGATTTCTTCTTTAGTCATGCCTGTCCATGCTGATACAGCACGAACCATGGTGCGCTTAGATGGCTCTTCGTTGACAAATGTGTGTACTGAAGCCCCTTGATCTGCAAAACCTCCGGGCGCATAACACAAAGAAATATGTGCGGCTGTCTTACCAGTCTCAGGTCTTGCAAAAAGAATACACAACTCTCCTCCCGCAATGCCGGGGACTTTACTGTCGAGGGAACGGATGTTGAACTTCCAGCGATTGTCGTCTGACGTATCTGCAAGTAGTTCATCAATATCTGTTGTGCACTCTAAGTCTTCATCGATCACTGTGAAGTCATCGTTGACTTTGTCGATCAATCGTTTGAGTACCGACAAATCTGTGATGGACCCTTCCTCAATCTGCAAACCGATGTTAGCGATATCGTTACCAATCATTTGCTGATAGGTACGATGAATCACATCTTCTGCAATGTCAGGATTGATTGGAGGTCTAGCCGCTAATTCACGCATCAAGATTTTGATGTTTGCAATCTTCGTATCTGGAAGCATAGGGTTCTCAGATTCAAACAATGCTTCCAAGTCTTGAATAGTCAAATCCGTATCGTACTTTTCATGCGCACGGATTAATGTTCTGTAGACAGGTTTTAAATCTGAAGTGTCGAACAGTGCAGGGTTGATCCTGTGTTTGTTCTTTAAATAAAACTCACGATTCAGTAGTAACTGGATAATCTCTTGTTTCACAATATTCCTCCCAAGAATCTCGTGTGATGGAGTCTAGCACAAATAAAAGAATAAAAAAAGCCCCTCACGAGGAGGGGCATAACGGGAGGTACTCAAGAAAGAATGACCTGAATATCTGAGGGAGGGTAATACTTCAGGTCATCTGGTAACAATACTACAGAAGTGTTCATGTAGTCGTCAAGTCTTTTTTTAATTTTTATTCCTTTTTTTGAAGCGTCTTTATCTAGAGCCACGATAATATGTGAAAACCGAAGTAGCCGATGAATATGAGTATCGTGAAGGGAAGTGCCCAGAAGAGCAATACCAGTATAACCTGCATTACCAACAGCACAGGCAGAAGCAACATCTTCCACAAGAACTCCAGTGGTGCCATTGCCAGAGAAATACAAGAGGTCAGAATTCCTATCATAACGTTTCCACTTCGGTAGTTTGTGTTTATTCATGGCACGTCCAATCGCACCAACTAATTCATTTGTCGCTGGATCTCTGATCAAGAACACGACTCTGTTCTCTTTGATATCTAACATCGTCTCTGCATTTGATGCGTGTATGCGACATAAGTAGTCCTTATGGTCTTCATATAAGGCATCGATGAAATGATCTGGTATTTGAAAGGATGGACATAATGATATCTCTTTTGCCTGCTTTTGGCGTATTTTGGATACTATAGAGTCCATTGAATAGTTCTTACGTAATGTGCCTGAACAATCGCATGATGCTTTATAGCAGTTCCATACGATCTTGCCTTGCTTACGTGTGGCAGTAAAAGTATTCCTCCCGCCACACTCAGGACAGTTCTGGCGAACAGATTGTCCTTCATCAAGTTCTAGATCAGAGATCAATTCTGTAACGTTCATTGGACATACCCGTTTGATCCCAACCTGTTCTCTCCACAAATTCACGGTAGGTTACCTCCTCATCATTGATTAAGAATTCGGACTCTGAAATATCAGCATAGCCCGGTTCCCAATACGAATCTTTCTCTGATATGACGACAATGTCAAACTCATAACTATCGTCAGTCTCTTCGCACACCCATGCATGCCAGTATCTATTTGTTACTGGCATCATCCTTTCCTTTGTCTTTGTTAAAGATTCTATCCCAGTTCTCTGCATATTTCTTTTCGTCAACTGGACGCTTCCAGTCTCCTTTGCCATATGCAGGACTATTCTTCTTTCTAGGCATTGTTGTACTCTCTAATCGTCAGATCAAATATATTAGCAATCTCTTCCAATGCTTTTACTTGAGATTCTGTGAGCACTTCATCATTGACAAACAACCAGTCGTTATCAATGTTGTAGCTTACATAGTCTTCTTGGTCTGCCGGTTTACCAAATCCAATCACACCGCCATCAAAGCGCATACCAGTCATCTCTAACCCTGTATCTCTTACAGTGAAACCTGTGATGCGAATTACATCTTTGAACTTTTCCAAGTCCAATGCGGTTAAGTCAAATAGTTTACGATCCATTACAATTTCAGTTTCCATGTTCAATCCTTCTTCTTTGTCATCCCACCATTCAACCGATTCAAAGTCGAACGGCTCGTGGCTTACTGTATACTCATTTAAAATCATGTCAACAGCTTCAATACGTCTGCTAATCTCAAACGCATCCTGCTCAAGATCACCATGTACGTAAATGCTTTTGGATACACCATCCTTTACAGATAGGTAGTCGTCTATCCTGCGGTCACGATATTGTAGTAACTCAGACACGAGTATGCTGTCTGACAAACTACTCAAAGTATCTCGAAAACTGTCTTCATCAACTTCAATCTCATTCAAAAAATCAATCAGTTTCATTGGACTCTCCTTTAATACCAGCCCATTGCACGGCCAAAGCCGAACACGTTAATGCACACGAAGTACGATGTGAGTAACAA
>ENA-OUOG01004402-OUOG01004402.1-marine-metagenome-genome-assembly--contig:-NODE-4402-length-12173-cov-4.388393_pt1 | contig 12173 bp, 15 predicted proteins | sample MGYA00248635_ERZ508505 | MGnify/ENA primary metagenome ERZ508505 (study PRJEB26176, sample SAMN06267871) | marine metagenome | isolation source: Saanich Inlet, British Columbia, Canada | place: Pacific...
TCAACAACTATTTCTTGGTTAAATGGTACAGTTGATTATAGAGATGATACTAATACAACTGTTACTGAAAACAAAGGATTAGCATTTACATTTTTGTTAGGCCAAGGTGCAATATTCTATTCATCATTTCATACTGAAAATGAAGCATTCGATTTTACAACAACAGATAGAGTTATGGAATATTTAGTTTTTGAAATGACAGATATTGAGTAAAGTAAAAAATAAATTTATAAAAAAAGCCAAACTAGTCTCGTTTGGCTTTTTTATATATCATTTAATATTATTTATGCGTATTATTCGTTAGGATGCATAAATTTCTGCTTTCCTAATAATACTTCCTCTGTCTCAACATGATTATCATCAGGAACACAACAATCTACAGGACAAACAGCTGCACATTGTGGTTCTTCATGAAAACCAACACATTCCGTACACTTATCTGGTACTATATAATAAATTTCATCGCTTATAGGCTCTTGAGCTTCATCTGCATCAACAGCTTTACCATCTGTAAGCACTATACTGCCTTCTAGACTTGTTCCGTCTTTGTATCTCCAATCGTCAGCACCTTCATAAATTGCTGTGTTTGGGCATTCTGGCTCGCATGCTCCACAATTTATACATTCGTCTGTTATAATAATTGCCATAGTTGTTGTTTTATTTAGTTTGCGTAAATTTGCTACTGCAAAAATAATGACTATACACTTCTTACGCAAGTAGCAAATGGAATTACAACAAAGAATTAACGCTTTCATTAAATTAGGAGCTTTTTTAAGTCAATTTTCTTCGGAAGAATTCAAAAAAAATGAAACTGTAACACAAAATGATCTATTTTTTGATGGTTTTAAGCATCAAATTAAAATAGCACAAGAGAGTAATGGATGGTTTACCAAAGCTAATATTGTTTTTGCTTTAAACGGCTGGACTAATTCTCTAAATAAAACTAATTTAAGCAAATGGGTTTCAGCTTATAATTTTAATAAAACTAACCAAAAAAATGTAGCTATAATTATGGCTGGAAACATACCATTGGTTGGATTTCACGATTTTATTTCGGTGTTAATATCTGGACATTCTGTTACAGTTAAACAATCTTCTAACGATAAGCATCTCTTACCGTTTATAGCAAAATATTTAGAGTATGTAAAACCAGAATTCAAAGGCAAAATTAAATTTACTGAAGGACAACTAGAGGAGTTTGATGCTGTAATTGCTACTGGAAGCAGTAATACTGCTCGCTATTTTGAATATTATTTTAAAAACAAGCCATCCATTATAAGAAAAAACAGGAATTCTGTTGCAGTACTTTCTGGAAAAGAAACAAAAGAAGAGCTTGAAAACCTCTCTGAAGATATTTTTAGATACTATGGTCTGGGTTGCAGAAACGTATCTAAACTATTTTTACCAAAAAATTACAATTTTGATGCTTTTTTTAACGCCATGTACAAATGGCACCCAATAATTAATGAAGCCAAATACGCCAATAATTACGATTATAATAAGGCTGTATATTTAATGAGTGAATTTAATATGCTTGAGAATGGTTTTTTAATGATAAAAGAAGACGAAAGTTATGCTTCTCCTATTGCTACAGTTTTTTATGAGTTTTATGAGGATTTTACAACGCTAAATCATAGGCTTTTAAATGAAAAAGAAAACATACAATGCATTGTAGCCAAAGATTTTATTAATAATGAAATTGAGTTTGGTAATACACAAAAACCAAATCTTTGGGATTATGCAGATAATGAAGACACTATTGCTTTTTTGTTAAAATTATAGCTAATAAATTATCATTTTCATAACAAAAAAATGCACATTATTTAGCACCTTTGTAATATTAAAATTTAAATCATTTTTATAAAAAAATGAGAACTAATAGATACTGAAATTAAATTCAGCATACCATGAAAAGACATAATTTTAGCGCAGGACCATGCGTATTACCAAAAGAAGTTATCTTAAAAGCATCAGAAGCCTTATTAGACTTCGATAACGGCTTATCATTAATAGAAATATCACACAGAAGCAAACCTTTTGTCGATGTTATGGAAAAAGGTAGAGCTCTCGCGCTAGAGCTTCTGGGTTTAGAAGGCAAAGGATACAAAGCTTTGTTTTTACAAGGAGGAGCGAGTACTCAGTTTTTAATGGTCGCGCTTAATTTATTAGAAAAACGTGCAGGATACTTAAATACAGGAACTTGGAGTGATAAAGCAATTAAAGAAGCTAGAATTTACGACGATGTATACGAAGTAGCTTCTTCAAAGAACGCAAACTTTAATTATATTCCAAAAGGTTACGATGTACCTTCAGATTACGACTATTTTCATTGCACCTCTAACAATACTATTTTTGGTACACAAATGAAAAGTTTTCCAAAAGTAGATATTCCAATGGTATGTGATATGAGCAGTGATATTTTTTCTCGCACACTCGATTTTTCACAATTCGATTTAATTTATGCAGGAGCTCAAAAAAATATGGGTCCAGCAGGAACAACTTTAGTAGTGGTTAAAGAAGATATTTTAGGAAAAGTATCGCGTAAAATTCCTTCTATGATGGATTATAAAATTCATATAGATAAAGGTAGCATGTTTAATACACCACCTGTTTTTGCAGTATACACCTCTATGTTAACTATGCAATGGTTAAAAGATTTAGGTGGTATTAAAGCAATAGAAGAAGAAAACGAAAAGAAAGCAGTTTTAATGTATTCTGAAATAGATTTAAATCCACTTTTTAAAGGTTTCGCTGCAAAAGAAGATCGTTCTAAAATGAATGCAACATTTACCTTAGAAAACGAAAATTTAAAAGAAACTTTTGAGGCTATGATAGCAGAGGCTGGAATTAACGGATTAAATGGCCATAGAAGTGTTGGTGGTTACAGAGCTTCAATGTATAATGCCTTATCCTTAGACAGTGTTAAAGTATTAGTAGAAGTCATGAGTGAATTAGAAAGTAAAGCTTAAATAATAAATTAATTTTAAGTTAAAATGCTAACTGTTCCATGAACTTTTAACTTTTAACTTTTAACTTTTAACTACAAAAATGAAAGTATTAGCAAATGATGGTATCTCGCAAAGCGGAATCGAAGACTTAGAAAAAGCAGGTTTTGAAGTATCAACAACAACAGTAGCTCAAGAGCAATTAGCAAACTACATAAATGACAATAAAATTAGTGTAGTATTAGTACGTAGTGCTACAACAGTAAGAAAAGAAGTTATAGATGCTTGTCCAAACTTAAAAATTATTGGTCGTGGTGGTGTTGGTATGGATAATATAGATGTAGACTATGCTCGAGAAAAAGGCATTCACGTTATTAATACACCTGCAGCCTCTTCACAATCTGTAGCAGAATTAGTTTTTGCACACCTATTTACAGGAGTACGCTATTTGTACGATTCTAATAGAAACATGCCATTAGATGGTGATACTCAATTTAAAAAACTAAAGAAAAACTATGCCAAAGGTATTGAGCTTAGAGGCAAAACACTTGGTGTTATAGGTTTTGGTCGTATTGGTCGTGAAGTTGCTAAAATAGCTTTGGGTGTTGGAATGAAAGTTATTGCAACCGATAAATTTGTTGGAAAAGCAAATATAAAAGTAGATTTTTATAACGGACAATTTATTAATGTGGAAATTGAAACTGAACCTATGGAAGAAGTTTTAAAACATTCAGACTTTATAACACTCCATGTTCCTGCCCAAAAAGATTATGTTATTGGTAAAGCAGAATTCGATATCATGAAAAATGGTGTAGGATTAGTAAATGCTGCACGTGGTGGTGTTGTTAACGAAGTAGAGTTAGTAAAGGCTTTAGATAGTGGTAAAGTTGCATTTGCAGGTTTAGACACCTTTCAGGATGAGCCAACTCCTGCAGTACAAATATTAATGAATCCAAAAATTTCATTAACACCACATATTGGTGCAGCAACAAACGAAGCTCAAGATCGTATTGGATTAGAATTAGCATCACAAATTAAAAGTTTACTTCTCACCGATAAAAACTAACATTTTATAGATAAAATTGCAAAATAATTAAAAACTAAGCCTTAAAAATATCGTTAAGGCTTTTTTTATGTAATTTGGATACATTAATAACAATAACAAAATAAAAAGATGTCAGGAATTTTAGATTTATTAGGAAGCGATTTAGGAAAATCGATTATTAGCGGTGTTGCAGGATCAACAGGAAACGATACAAACAAAACTAGTAGTGTACTTACTATGGCCTTACCAGTTTTAATGAAAGCAATGCAACGTAATGCTTCTACTCCACAAGGAGCTGAAGGTCTTATGGGTGCAATACAAGGAAAGCACGATGGTAGCATTTTAGATAATCTTGGCGGATTATTTGGTGGTGGTGTTATGAGGAAGTAAAAAATGATGGATCAAAAATTTTAGGTCACGTATTAGGTTCAAGACAACAAGGAGTAGAAAAAGTAATTGGTGAAAAATCTGTTTTAGATGCTGGTTCGGTAGCTAATATTTTAAAAGTTGCTGCTCCAATATTAATGGGTATGATAGGTAAACAAGCACAACAACAAAATGTAAGTTCTTCTAATGGGATTGGAGATTTATTAGGAGGTTTACTAGGCGGAAACTCTGCTGCAAAAGAGCAAAGTTTCTTAGAATCTATATTAGATGGTGATGGTAGTATAGTAGATGATGTAGCTGGAATGGTACTTGGTGGTGCAAAGAAAAAAGGAGGACTTGGCGGATTGCTAGGTGGTCTTTTTGGAAAGTAATACTTTCACCTAAATATAAAGTATTTATAGAGTCGAATTTTTTTCGGCTCTTTTTTTTGCTTTTTATCTCAGCTATTTATTTTGTATTTTTATTAAAAAATTGAAATCATGAAAAATATACTACTCATCATAACAATTCTTGTTTTTGTGTTCGCCTGCAATACATCAAAAAAGGTAGTGCCTGCAAAAAACGAAACTTTAAAAGTAAAAACAGGAGACACAATTAAAATCTCTGGAGACAATCTTGAATACGATGTTATTATTATAGAACCTGGTTTTGGTACTTACCTAGCAATTAACGCAAAGCCTAAAGGCTTTTATAATCAGAATTTTTTAGAGAATAGAAACCTACGCTATGTTCAAGAATGGAACAGGCGCGTATTATCACCTTCACGATACAACTCAAATTTATACGAGTTTGAAATTAATTATAGACAAGGTATAGATTATGGCTATGATGTAAACTATAAAATGTATAACTACTTTATTTATTTTCAAAATAAATATAACCAAAACCTGTTAGGCACAAGAGTTCCTCCAAATTAATCTATATTTGCACCTTTAAAATTTATGCAATGGAGGACTTTAAAAAGCGTTGGGAAATCACTAAAAACTGGCAATTATTTTTTCCTTTAGTAGGTTTGCTAGGTCTATTTTACTCATCATATAAAATTGTAAGTGTATTAAAATCAGAGCTTCACGTTGCATTAAAATTAACAATAAGCATTTTAATTACTTCCATTCTTTTAAAATTAACTTTATTAATTTTTAAAAAACTAGAAAAAAAATGGGTCGTAAAACAACGTTGGGAAATTATTAGGATTTTTATTGTTTTTGCCATTACTGGTTCATCTTCTTTGTTTATAGGTAGACCGTTTATTAAGTTTATAGGAATTACTAAAGAAAACTTAAATATCTTTGTCTATTGGTTTTTATATAGTATCATTGGTCTTATTTTCTATCAAATACTTTTAGTGACCTTTGGTTATTTACTTGGACAAGGTAAATTTTTCTGGGAGTTTGAAAAGAAAATGTTACGTAGGTTTGGATTAGGACGATTTATAGATTAAATGGAAAACAGAATGTTAAATATTATAATTAAAGGTATCGCAATGATACTGTTAGTTGCTATAATATTGCCTTCTGCTGTAAAGTTAACACACGCCTTTAAAAATCATAAACATGAAGTCTGTACTAACACATTAGATACTCATTTTCATGAAGTAGAAATAGATTGTGAATTTTACAAGTTTAAACTAAACAATAATTTTACAGTAGCATTTAATGAGATTATTATTTTTTATAATAATAACAATTATAGTACTTTCTATAGCAAATATAGATTTTTAAAAAGTTATAAAAACTTTGGTATTGCACTTAGAGGACCACCAACAACATAAATCTCTTCAAACTAAATTGGTTTAACACCTCATTTTCAAATTATTATATATTACATTATTACTTCTAAAATATTTTTATTAGTGGTCAAGTGTTTTATATTTTACCTTAATTCTTAACAATACATGCGTGTATTTATCTTATTATTTTTATTAATTAGTAGTAATTTTATTATTTCACAAAACTGTAATAATACTATAACTGGTAAAGTTTTAGACCTTCATGATAATACCATTTTGGTTGATGCTAGAATAGTTGTTTTGGAAATCAATAAACAGTTATTAACTAATGAAAGTGGAGGATTTACTATTTCAGGGTTGTGTAATCAAACCTACACAATTGAGATAAGTCACGCCTTTTGTTTGCCAAAGACTTACAAGATTGAATTAATAAGTAGCATTGAAAAGGTTTTTCTTTTAGAACATCATTTAGAAGAATTAAATGAAATTATTTTAGAAGGTAAAACTAATAATGATTCCGAAACCAGTTTAGAAAATAAAATAACTAAAGAAGAATTAGAAAAAAGCAGTAGTAAATCTCTTGGAGATGTTTTAAATTCTATTTCAGGAATAAGCTCACTAAATACAGGTAATACTATTGTAAAACCTGTAATAAATGGCTTACACAGTAGTCGAGTAGTTATTTTAAATGATGGAATTAGGCTAGAAGATCAAGATTGGGGAGCTGAACATGCACCAAATTTAGACATTAATGCTATTGATAATATTACAGTTATTAAAGGTGCTAGCGCATTACAATATAGTGGTAATGCCATAGGAGGCATTGTTATTACGGAAACTGCTAAGGCTCCAGTTAAAGATAGTATCTATGGTAAAACCATAGTTACTGCTGCTTCTAATGGCAGAGGTGGCACGACGACAACTCAATTAACTAAAACTTATAAAAGTGGTTGGTATGGAAACATACAAGGAACTATAAAACGTTTTGGTGATTTTAATGCGCCAGATTATAATTTAAGTAATACAGGCGTTTATGAACGTAGCTTATCTGTTCGAGGAGGAATTAATAGATTTCGATCTGGTCTAGAAGCTTCTTATTCTCTCTACAAAATGGAAACTGGAATTTTAAGAGCTTCACACTTGGGAGGTGCACAAGATCAAATTAGAGCTATTAATAACCTTGAGCCATTATTTGTTGACGATTTTACTTACAATATAAATTCACCTAAACAAGATGTTGAACATCATATATTAAAGTTAAAAGGTTTTAAAAAATTTGAAAAACTAGGAAAATTAGACTTTAAATATAGCTTTCAACAAAATAATAGATTAGAGTTTGATGTAAGAAGAGGAGATGACAGAGATAAACCGTCTTTGGATTTAAAACTTAACACACATACGCTGCTTTTAGATTTAGATTCTAAACTATCTGAAACAGCAAATCTAAAATTAGGTCTAACAGGACAATACCAAACTAACTTTGCAGATCCTAGCACAGGAGTAAGAAGATTAATACCAGATTACAGCGAATATAATACTGGGCTTTATGCTATTTTAGAAAAACAAATCAATAATCAATTCATTTTTGAACTTGGTGCGAGATTAGATTACACTTATTTAGATGCATTAAAGTTTTACAGAACCTCGTTTTGGGAAGACAGAGGATACGACTCTACTTTTCAAGATATTGTTGTAGAAGAATTTGGAAACCAAATTTTAGTTAACCCTAAATTAAACTTTTATAATCCTTCGGCAACAGCAGGAATTTCTTATAATTTTAAAGAAGACTTTAAGCTATTGTTTAATTACTCTTTAGCATCTAGAGCACCAAATCCTTCTGAATTGTTTAGCGAAGGATTGCACCATTCTGCATCAAGAATTGAGTTGGGTGGTTTAGAGTTTAAGTCGGAAACTGCACATAAATTTTCGTTTACTCTTCAACACGATAGTGATCGTATTCGTTTTACTATTAATCCTTACATAAATTTAATATCAGATTTTATAGTTATAGAGCCTATAGAGGTACAACAAACTATAAGAGGTAATTTTCAAGTATGGGAATATAGACAAACGAACGCTAGACTTATGGGTGTTGATATAGATGGTGAAATTAAATTGAATGATTATTTTAAATATAACCATCAGTTTTCCATAATTAAAGGTAAAGACATAACCAAAAAAGATGCTTTAATTAATATTCCAGCTGCGAGCACAAGAAATGCAATTGCATACACTAATAAAAAATTAAATAATTTAAATTTAAGACTACAAAGTGAATATGTTTTTAGACAAAATGAATTTCCAGATAATAATTTTGAAGTCTTTGTGCCTGAAACAGAAACACTAGAAATTGTAGATGTAAGCACACCTCCTGATGCTTATCATTTGCTTGGTTTTAACTCAAGTATAGATTATAAACTCAGTAAAAAATCAATACTAACAATTGGATTTGGTGTATCCAATATTTTTAATACCAATTACAGAAACTATCTAAATCGTTTAAGATATTATGCCAACGATTTAGGTAGAGATTACTCAATAAATTTAAAAATAAACTATTAATAATTAAAAAATAAAACAATGAAAAATTTCAAATTAATAACATTAGCATTAATTACATTACTTTTTACTAACGCTTGTTCAAATGATGACGATGCAACACCTCCTCCAGTAAATGAAGAAGAAATAATAACAACAATAACAGTTACATTAACACCTAATGGTGGTGGTACTGCAATTACTCTAAAAACACAAGATTTAGATGGTGATGGCCCTAATTTACCTGTAACCACTGTATCTGGAGACTTAGCAGCAAACACTACATATAATGGAAGAATAGAACTATTAAATGAAACTGAAGATCCAGCAGAGGATATTACTGAGGAAGTAGAAGAGGAAAGTAACGAGCATCAATTTTTTTATACTGTTAGTTCTAGTTTAAACCTAACTACAGCTTATACAAACTTTGATGATAATGGCAATCCATTAGGCACTGCCTTTACTATTACTTCTGGAGCTGCAAGTACAGGAGTATTAACTTTTACTTTACGTCACGAACCAATCAAACCTAACACTGGACTTAGTGATGCAGGAGGAGAAACTGATATAGAAACATCTTTTAATGTAACCATACAATAAATAAATTTAACACTTTAAAAAAACTCAAGACTGGTTAGTCTTGAGTTTTTTTTGTTTTTAACTTTATTTTAGTAAGAGATTTACGCATTACTTATTGTACATTTGTAAAACCTATAAAATTAGGTTGGTATATTCCACAGTACAGACTTCCCAAGACAATATAATGTCAAAATTACCTAAGGAGCATAAATTTTTAGATCTTTCAGATTATGGAAGACCTTTGGCAAGACAAATTGCTAATGCATTAAAAAACACAAACTTTACACCTATTCATGTTACTATAGGTTTTATAATTTCTGGTTTATTAGCAATCTATTGCATACTCAATGCTTATTATTGGTTGGCTGCGTTTTTTCTTATATTTAAATCTATTTTAGATGCAGCAGATGGCGAATTAGCGAGAGTTAAACAAACACCATCTTACACAGGAAGATACCTAGATTCTGTTGCAGATATTATTTTGAATGCACTTTTTTTTATAACTATTTGGCACATTACCAATACTAATATCTGGATAACACTTTTTGCGTTTTTAGGCTTACAACTTCAAGGCACACTTTATAATTACTACTATGTAATTTTAAGAAATAAATTTGATGGAGATACAACAAGTCGTGTCTTTGAAAATAAAACACCAATAGCTTTAGCTGGCGAAAAACAAAAACATGTTAATATCCTTTTTGGCTTATACAAGTTTTTATATGGAGCTTTCGATAGTATTATTTATAAACTAGACCACAATGCTAGTAAAGGAAAAGTTTTTCCTAATTGGTTAATGACGAGTATTTCTACTTTTGGACTTGGTTTCCAACTCCTTATCATAGCAATAATGTTGGTAATAGGATTAAAACAATTTATACTACCATTTTTCTTAATCTATACTTTAATGTTGTTTGTATTTATTAGTATTAGAAAGGTTTTTTTCTAAAAAAACACCCTAAAAAAGAGTGCTTTTGTTAAAAACTTTAAATTTAATGCTTTACAATTCTAAAATCTGCGCAGCATGATCTTTTGTCTTCACTTTATCTATTACGTGAGCTACTACTCCATTCTCATCAACTAAAAAAGTTTTTCTATGGATGCCATCGTACTCTTTGCCCATAAACTTTTTTAATCCCCAAACACCAAAAGCATCAATTACTGTTTTATCTTCATCTGCCAACAAATCAAAAGGAAACTTATACTTAGTTTTAAAATTAGTTTGTCTTTTTTCAGAATCTGCACTAACACCTAATATCTCATATCCTTTGTCTTGTAAAGCCTTATAATTATCTGTAAGATTACATGCCTCTGCTGTACAACCAGGTGTACTCGCTTTTGGATAAAAGAATACGACTAACTTTTTTCCTTTAAAATCTGATAAGGACACTGGATTTCCATCTTGATTATTAACTGTAAAATCTGGTACTTTATCGCCTTGTTTTAATGTGTTCATAGTTGTAATTTTGATTTTTATTTTCTTTCATCAAAAATACAACTAATGACTAAACAAGAAAAGGTCGATTTTGTTATAAATACGTTAAATACATTATATCCAGAAATTCCAATTCCGTTAGATCATAAAGATCCTTACACGCTATTAGTAGCTGTATTGCTCTCTGCACAGTGTACAGATATTCGTGTAAATAAAATTACACCATTACTATTTGCTAAAGCAGATAATCCTTATGATATGATAAAAATGAGCGTTGAAGAGATTAAAGACATTATTAGACCTTGCGGCTTATCACCAATGAAAAGTAAAGGCATTTACGGATTGTCTCATATTCTTATTGATAAATACAATGGCGAAGTACCACAAAGTTTTAAAGCTTTAGAAGCTTTACCAGCTGTTGGACACAAAACGGCAAGTGTAGTGATGTCTCAAGCCTTTGGTGTACCTGCTTTTCCGGTAGATACACACATACACAGATTAATGTACAGATGGAATTTAACAAACGGAAAAAATGTTACACAAACAGAAAAAGATGCTAAACGCTTATTCCCAAAAGAAACGTGGAACGATTTACATCTTCAAATTATTTGGTATGGTAGAGAATACTCTCCTGCTAGAGGTTGGGATCTAGATAAAGACATTATCACAAAAACTATAGGAAGACGTTCTGTTTTAAAAGCTTACGGGCAATCTAAAAAATAAAAATGAACACAATAACGTTGTAATAATTAATACATTATTAAAAATGTAATGCATGAAAAACCAACTTCAAATTTTAGCGATTTTCCTAATTATAACGTTATGTATTCCAATTAAAATTGCTCAAGAAATTGAAAACCAGAAGTTACAACTGCAAGAAAATTTAAAGTAAGCTAAAAAAAGTAGCCTCGTTTATATTTAATGACCCAAAAGAAGCTGCAGCGTTTTACACTTTTTTAAATGCAATCGAAAAAAAATCCTGATATATATCAGGATTTTTTCAGTCTAATTCAGAAGCGCTTCAAACTTCATTTTTTGGTAATTTATAACACTTAAAGCTTTGGAATAATCAAGAATGAAACTTATCGTTTCATCCTTAGGGTTCAATTTTTTAATTTTTTTAGAATTTTCAGAGTAAATTTTCGCCATGTATTTGTTTGTTTGTTCAAATAGATAACGTAAAATTTATTCTAATATTGTGTACTGTTAATTTGTTAAAATAATATTGTGTTTTTCTATAACCTTTCTCATGTTTATTAAAGCATATCGCATACGTCCTAAAGCTGTGTTTATACTAACACCAGTACGCTCAGAGATTTCTTTAAAACTCATATCTTGATACATACGCATCATTAAAACTTCTTTTTGGTCATCTGGCAACTCTTCAATTAAACGCCTTACATCAGTTTCGACTTGATCTTTAATAAGTGCTTTTTCAGCATTTAAACTGGTATCGCTTAACACAGAAAAAATACTAAACTCACCAGTATTATCAAACTTAGGCACACGGTTATT
>ENA-OUOG01004405-OUOG01004405.1-marine-metagenome-genome-assembly--contig:-NODE-4405-length-12167-cov-3.065343_pt1 | contig 12167 bp, 12 predicted proteins | sample MGYA00248635_ERZ508505 | MGnify/ENA primary metagenome ERZ508505 (study PRJEB26176, sample SAMN06267871) | marine metagenome | isolation source: Saanich Inlet, British Columbia, Canada | place: Pacific...
TACCAAGGAACTGCCCTAGCCATTGCTCGATCAGTAATGAATGAAGGCATGTCTCTATTCTCTGCCTTCGTCATGCTCCTCAACTACCAACGCTTCGGTAAAATGAAGGGAATGTGCGAGATCGTAGAGTGGTCTGTACGTGATGAAACAATGCACTGTGAAGGGATGGTTAAGTTATTCCGTTCCTTCTGTGACGAACATCCAAGGATTGTTACGGATGAATTTAAACAAAGTATCTATCAAATGTTCCGCGATGCTGTTGCACTTGAGGATAGGGTTATTGAAAATGCGTTTGAAATGGGCCTTGTGGAAGGCTTGTCGCCAGAGGAGGTTAAGTCATATATCCGATTCATCGCTAATCGCCGCCTCACGCAACTCGGCCTTAAACCCAACTGGGAAGGTCTCAGTGAAAACCCGTTGCCATGGCTCGACTGGGTTCTGAACGGAGACAGCTTCAAGAACTTCTTTGAAGGTACTGTTACCGATTATAACGCAGATGGAATGGAAGGAGACTGGGGGTGGTAACACCCTCATTTTCTTACAGTTTTGTCTAAAGTTACACTATTGTTATAAGGGGCGGCTAAAGCATTATGGATGTATTAAACCGTAATTACCATCTATCTCAAGGACTTATTGACGCCTTGGTTGAGATGTTCCCAAACAAAATACCTGAGGCTCTTATTGATATTGAAGAGCTTCGGTATGTTCAAGGTCAGCAATCGGTAATCCGTAAGCTGATACAAATGTTAGAAGATAATCAGGAGAATTGATTATGTGTATGGGAGGAGGCAGTTCACCTGCACCTGCACCGCCGCCCGCTCAAGCGGCACCAGTCACAGCGGCGGCACCTAAACTCGACACTGATATTGGTGAAGAGGAAACATCATCAGAAACTCAGGACAAGAAGCGTCAAGGTAAGAAGGGTCTTCGTATTCCGACGACTAGCTCTGCCAACGTGAACAGCTCTGGTTCTGGCCTTAACATTCCACAAGGATAAGTTAAATGATGAATGAAGGCACTGGGGTAGCCAAGCGTTACGCCCAACTCGAATCTTCGAGAGACGCCTTCCTGCAACGCGCACGAGATGCCGCAGAATTAACTATCCCTACACTGTTACCGCCTGAGGGTCACTCAGGATCTACTGTATACGCAACACCGTTTCAGTCGATTGGTAGCCGGGGTGTTAATAACCTAGCATCAAAATTGCTACTCGCATTGCTCCCAACGAACAGCCCGTTCTTTCGTTTAACGATTGATGACTTTGACTTAGCTGTAGCTACACAAGGTCAAGCAGAACGTGGTGCTGTAGAGGAAGCCTTAGCTCGTATCGAACGTGCAGGACTTCAAGAGATTGAAGCATCTGCAATTCGTGTCCCTGTCTTTGAGGCACTCAAGCAGTTAATCGTTACAGGAAACGCACTCTTGTTCATGCCTCAAGATGACAAGGGCATGAAGGTCTATCGCATGGACCGCTACGTCACCAAGCGTGACGCTATGGGTAACGTACTCGAAATCATTACGAAAGAGTCCGTAAGTCCCGCTATGCTTCCAGAGGAAGTACGAATTCTACTCACTGATCCAGAAGACCGTAGTACCAAGGATTATGATATTTACACTTATGTTTGCCGGAAGGCTGACAAGTGGGAAGCATATCAAGAAGTCCAAGGTATTGAGGTACCGGGATCTCGTGGTGAGTACAAACTAGATCAGAACCCGTTCATCCCTCTACGCTTCATCCGTGTTGACGGTGAAGACTATGGACGTGGTTACGTTGAAGAATACCTTGGTGACTTAAAGAGTCTTGAAGCTCTTACCAAGGCTATTGTTGAGGGTTCTGCGGCATCTGCTAAGGTGTTGTTTATGGTACGTCCTAACGGTACTACCAAAGCTAGAAACCTCGCTGAGTCCCCTAACGGTGCAATCGTTACCGGTGATGCGAATGATGTATCTACACTCCAAGTCCAGAAGGGCGGTGACTTCCGTGTCGCTATGGAGTCAATGAACACCATTCAAGAACGACTCAACTTCGCGTTCCTAAACAACAGTTCTGTACAGCGCAATGCTGAACGGGTAACTGCTGAAGAAGTACGCTTTATGGCACAAGAGCTAGAGACAGCACTCGGTGGTATCTACTCCATCTTGTCTCAAGAGTTCCAAATGCCACTAATTAAACTTCTGCTTAAGCGGTTAGAGAAAGAAGGGAAGATGCCTAAACTTCCTAAAGATACTGTGAAGCCTACTATCGTCACAGGTATCGAGGCTCTAGGCCGTGGGCAAGACTTGAACAAGCTCGCTTCGTTCTTGCAATACCTACAGCCACTAGGACCTGAAGTAATAGCATCTGAAATGAACATTGATGACTACATCTCACGTCTTGCGGCATCGCTAGGTATTGATACAGGTGGTCTTGTGAAGTCGCCACAGCAGAAGCAACAAGAAGCTGAACAAGCTCAGGCGGCGCAACAACAGATGATGATGCAACAGACTGCCGCAAACATGGCAGAAAATGCAACTGCGCCTACAATCAATCAAGTCGGCAAGGCAGTAGATAGTCAATGACAGACAACGTAAATACATTTGAAGAGACTTCACAGGCCCCTGAGGGTCATGATGAAGCTATGATTGCAAAGGGCGAAGCATTAGAACAGGCCGGTGAGCCTGAACGCCCTGAATGGCTACCAGAGAAATTTCAATCTGCTGAGGATATGGCACAAGCCTATTCTGAGTTAGAGAAGAAGATGTCCTCTGGTCAGCAGGATCAAACTGAAGACACCCCCGATAACGCTGTAGACACTTCACCTACCGAGGTAGAACAAGTGTTAGACAACGCCGGGTTAGACTTCAGCACGTTCCAACAAGAATACGCAGATAATGGTGCGCTTTCTGATGATGCTTATCAAGCATTAGAAGAGAGTGGTTTTTCCAAAGATCTCGTAAATTCATGGATCGCAGGGCAGGAAGCCCTCGCCCGTGATAATACAGAAGCAGTCTACGAAGTCGTAGGTGGTGCAGACTCTTATCAAGAGATGGTCCAATGGGCCGCAGAGAATCTACCCCCTAGTGACGTACAGGCATTCAATGCTTCTATCGACACTGGAGACCCTAACATGATGCGGTTCGCCGTACAGGGGTTGTCAGCAAGGTATCGATCCGAAGTAGGTAACACTCCTAAGCTAGTCCAAGGTGACTCAGCAACAACTTCGAGCGGAGCGTTTCAGTCTGTGGCTGAACTAAAAGCCGCTATGCGTGATCCTAGATACTCGACTGACTCCGCTTATCGTCAGCAAGTAGCGGCCAAGCTCGCTAAGTCTGACGTTATCTAGTCTGTCTCCTTGTCTGGGACCTTCGGGTCCCTCTTTTATCGAACAAGCACTACATTACTAAACGATTACCTTTGGCCCTCTGCGGAGGACAACCTAAGAGAAAGGGATGTGATGAACGCTGAGTCGAATTAAAAACTCTAAATTCATTACTAAAAGGTAACCAATAATGGCATTTCCTACAGATCAAACGGTCTCTCGTTTAGGCCAAACTAACGCAACAGGTGACGCTCGCGCCCTGTTCCTCAAGCTATACGCCGGTGAAGTCCTCACTGCATTTGAAGAAAAGAACATCTTCATGCCGCTTCACCGTACCCGTACTATCCAGAACGGTAAGTCTGCACAGTTCCCACTGACAGGCGTCGCATCTGCGAAGTACCACACTCCCGGTCAGCTCATTCAGTCTGACGCTGTTAAGCACGGTGAGCGCACTGTAACTGTAGACGATCTTCTGATCTCATCTACATTTGTCAGCAATGTTGACGAAGCAATGAACCACTACGATGTTCGTTCAATCTACACTAAGGAAATGGGCTATGCTCTTTCTAACGTAGCTGACAAGAACGTAGCACGTATCATCGCTAAGGCGGCTTCTATCACTGACGCTACTGCTTCAGCGGCTCAGTTCGGCGACGACTTCGACGACGAAACGTACACTGCTAATATCACTATCGGCGCATTGACCGCTGATGCTACAGACGGTGCGAAGATTGCTAAGGCTATCTACGACGCACTCGAAGAGTTCGATAAGAAAGACGTAACCGGTGAGAAAGTCTGTGTACTTCCTCCTGCTCAATACTACGCATTGTTCGGTGCAGACCAGTCTGTAAACAACCTTGCGTACATGAACAAGGACGTTGGTGGTTCAGGTTCATTGGCATCTGGCACCGTACCTATGATTGGTGGTGTTAAGATCATGATGTCTAACCACATCCCTACAACTGATGAGTCAGTTACTTCAGGTACTCCTGAGCCTTTGACTTCATCTCGTACATCTGCGTACAAGAACGACTACTCGTCTGTTCGCGGTTTGATCTTCACTCAAGACGCGGCGGCAACTGTCAAGTTGTTAGACCTCGGTGTTGAGTCTGAGTATCAGATTGACCGTCAAGGTACGTTGATGGTGGCTAAGTACGCCATGGGTCACAACATCCTACGTCCTGCTTGCGCTATTCAGCTCAACGCGGCGTAATCCCAGAGGGGGCCTTCGGGTCCCCTTTTTTTTCATTGGAGATAGTTATGTCTAAAGGTTTGTACGCAAACATCCATGCAAAGCGTAAGCGTATCGCTAATGGATCAGGTGAGAAAATGCGTAAGGCCGGATCACCCGGCGCACCTACATCAAAGAATTTTAAGGACTCCGCTAAGACAGCGAAGTACAAAAAGAAATGACCAAGCAAGTACACCAGAACCCTAAAGGTGGTCTGAGTGAGGCAGGTCGGAAATACTACAAAAGGAAAGAGGGAGCTAACCTTCAGCCGCCTGTTAAGTCGGCAGACAGCCCCGCAGAGATGAGACGAAGAGGCTCATTCCTTGTCCGCATGGGATCGGCAAACGGTCCACTAAAAGATGAAAAAGGTGAACCAACACGATTGAAGCAATCACTCGTAGCTTGGGGACACAGCGGTGACAAGGCTTCTGCTGTGGCGAAAGGTCGTCGCATCTTAGACCGTTACAAGAAAAGTAAGGACAACACAGCATGACACCCACTACCAAGCTAGAAGCTGTCAACATCATGCTCTCAACCATCGGTGAGTCCCCGGTGAACAGCCTCTCCTCTGGCTTGGTTGATGCTGAATTGGCAGAAACAATCTTAAATGCCACTAGCCGCTCTGTACAATCAGAGGGTTGGCACTTTAACAAAGAATACCGAGTAAGGCACTCAGCAGATCTCAACGGTGATGTTGTGGTGGCTACTAACATACTACGTGCGGATCAATCAAATCAGCTAGGCTCGACGAACGTCGGTCAGGATTATGATCTTATCCAACGTGGCGGGAAGATGTATGACCGTAAGAACCATACCTTCTCTATCAACAAGACAGTCGAGCTAGATATTGTTGTCGAGCTAGACTTCACAGAATTACCTGAAGTCGCCAAGCGATATATCACACTCAAGTCAGCCCGTGTATTCCAAGACCGTGTTGTAGGGTCCGGAACCCTCCATGGCTTCAATCAGGAAGACGAAGAACGTGCATACTTTGAACTTAAAGAGTTTGAAGGGGATGCCGGTGACTACACCATCTTCGACAGTCCTGACGTAGCGGCTACACTTGATCGTTTGCCAAGCATGAGGATTAAGTAATGTCATTAGTCAGTGCGGCTATCCCTAACCTAATTAACGGAGTGTCCCAACAGCCTCCGTCATTACGCCTGAAGACTCAGGCAGACTTACAAGAGAACGCACTGTCTTCAGTAGTAACCGGATTGCAGAAGCGTCCCCCTACAGAACACATTGCTGACCTCGGTGCTATGACTGATGCTGAGGATGCCTTCATTCACACCATTCGTCGTGACGAGAACGAGTTCTACACTCTAGTGATCACCACTGATGACATCCGTGTATTTGATAAAGCCGGTGTCTCAAAGACAGTCAACGGCAGTGCCGCTTATCTCAGTGGTCTAACCACACCTTCACAAGAAGTACAGGCAACTACGGTTGCTGACTACACGTTCATTATTAACAAGAACACTGTGGTTGCTAAAGAAACTGCGGTGTCCTCAACACGTCCTAAGGAAGCCTTGCTATATGTGAAGCAGGGTGATTATCGTACTAAGTATACTGTCAAGATTACCAAAGGCGGTACACTGTACACCCGGACTATTGAGACTATGGCTTCGACGCAGGTCGAGACCGCTGACACTCAAAACGCAGAGCGGTCCATTCAGACTGATCGTATAGCGAACAACCTAAACTACTTCAACACTACAGAGTCTACTTACTACGGGGCTACCTCCGGTGGTTCTATTCCCGGTTTATCCATCACGCGATATGGCTCTGTCCTCCACTACCAATCAACAGACGGTAATGACTTCACTATCGAGACGGAAGACTCTCGTGGTGATACCTTCTTGTTAGGGTTCAAGGGACAGACTGCGGACTTTGATGACTTACCTCCTAACGGTCCAGAAGGATTTGTTATTGGTGTCGTTGGTGAGAATGACAAAGGTCAGGACGACTACTACGTAGAGTTACAGATTGATGAGAACGGTGGACAAGTCTGGAAAGAGACAATTGCCCCGGACGTAGAGTTACGTCTTGATGCGTCTACCATGCCACACCAACTGGTTCGTGAAGCGAATGGTGACTTCACCTTCCAAGAAGCGGGTTACCAAGACCGCAAGGTCGGTGATGATGATACTAACCCCTTCCCTTCATTTGTAGGGTATCCGTTAGCTGACATCTTCTTTCACCGTAACCGCCTAGGATTACTTGCGGATGAGAACGTAATCTTCTCAGAAGCCGGTAGATTTGACTCATTCAACTTCTTCAAACGTACAACACTGACGTTGTTAGACTCTGACGTTATTGACGTTGCGGTCTCGAACAACAAGGTATCATTACTACGTCACGCTGTACCGTTCAACGAATCCCTCCTACTCTTCTCGGATCTTACCCAGTTCCGCCTAGATGCTACAGACCTCCTAACACCTGAGACTGTCTCAATCGATGTTACGACTCAGTTCGAGGCATCCTTGCGAGCCAAGCCTATTGGTGCAGGACGTTATGTCTTCTTCGCAACTCGACGTGGTAAGTGGTCCGGTGTACGAGAATACTTCGTGGATCTACAGTCTGAGGTTGATGATGCGGCTGATATTACAGCTCACGTCCCTTCTTACATTGACGGTGAAATCCGTAAGCTCGAAGCCTCTTCTAATGAAGATATGCTGATCGCTCTTACTGATGAAGATCCTAATGCAATGTACGTCTATCGATACTACTGGCAGGGCAACGAGAAGCTACAGTCAGCTTGGTCACGTTGGTTATTCGATGGGAAGGTACTAAGCGTATCATTTAACAAGTCAGAGATCTACTGTCTGATCAAGTATTCTGATGGCGTTTACCTTGAGCGGATCAACCTCTCAACAGATGAAGCAGTAAACTACACTACAGCAGAGCATGGTATTAACCTAGACCGCCGTGTGCGGTTGTACGATGGTGCTACCACGATGCCTTACACCGACGCCTCCACACAGTATGTGACGGATGGTGGACGTATCATTGAGGCTAGTGCTGTATCTTCCTACGTCACAGGAACAGATAAGTCTGTCTATGCCGGTATTCCATATAGATTTAAATACCGCTTCTCAGAACAGGTACTCAAAAACAACAAGGAACCTATGACTACCGGACGGTTACAACTACGTAACTGGAACGTGGTCTACAACGATACAGGTTTCTTTGAAACGAAAGTCACGCCAACAGCTCGTGACCCTAAGACCTCAACCTTTACAGGTCGTCTTGTCGGATCTGCCGCCAACATTCTTGGACAGGTAGCATTAGAGACAGGCACGTACCGGTTTGGTGTTAATTCAAATTCTCAAGAAGTTCAGATTGAACTGCAAAGCGACAGCTTCCTCCCTTGCTCTTTCCAGAGCGCAGAGTGGGAAGGCTACTTTGTTATGAGATCACGGAGATTGTAATGAAACCATACTACAGACCTTCTACCGCAGGAGATGCGGAGATATTAGCTCCTAAGCTCCGCAAACAAGACGTAGAAGAAGTCTGGGCAAGTCACGGCATTACACCTATAGCCGCTTTAATTACATCTCAAACCAACTCCTCAGAGTCCCACACCATCATCGCCAGTGACGGAGAAGTCATCGGTATGTTTGGTGTTGTGGACGATGGGGCTGTTGGCGTCCCTTGGCTCCTCACATCAGATCGTTTACCTGAGGTAGCCAGAGAGTTCCTCCCACAGTCAAGAGAGTGGGTCGAACGCATCAACCAAGATTACTTAGTCCTAACCAACTACGTCGATGTACGTAACAGGTCCGCACAGCGGTGGCTTAAATGGTTAGGGTTTAAATTTGTACGTGTAGTCGAAGAGTACGGCTATGAGAAAAAACCATTTTATGAAGTCGTGAGGATTTAAATGTCATACGCATTAGTTAGCGCAGGTTTATCTGCCGCCTCCTCACTAGCCGCCTACAGCGCAAAACGTAAAGAAGCCGCTCGACAAGAACGAGTATTCTGGGAGAACCGGGGTAACTCAATCTTAGCACGTGACCTGAAGATTCGTCAGCTCTCTGCACAAGCAGATCAGCAGATTGAAGAGACGCAGGAACAAGGCCGATTAGCGATGATTGCCGCTTTAGAGAACCAAGCAAGAGCAAAGGTTGCGGCAGGTGAAGCAGGTGTCGCAGGACAATCAGTCAAGGCTGTTATCGATAAGAAGGTAGCACAGTCTCTCAATCAACAACAGGGTATTGCTGAAGCTATTCAAGCAATCCAAACAAATACAATGTATGCCCGCAATGGTCTCGATTCAGAGATGATTAACCGTATCAATGCGGTACAGCGTGGCAGTTCGCCTAGCCTTGGTTCTGCTCTTCTTGGAGCCGCAGGTGGGGCCGCATCGTCTTACGCTAGTGGTGGCGGTGATCTATCTATCTTCAATATTTCATAAGGATTAGTAATGGCTAAGAAGCGCGTAGCTGTCGATGACTTGCGAGCATCGGTAGTAGATCGTCAAGACATTCGCCTCGTAGATACTTATGTACGTCCTCAAGCGGCACAACAAGACACAACTATGAGGGAGCTTGCGAGCTTCCTTGAGAAAGCGTCAAGCCAAGTAGCGTACATTGGTCGTCAGAAGAAAGATGCTGACATTAAAGTTGCAACCACAGCGGCACAAGAATTCGCTTACGCAAGTAAGGAAATGGTGACGTTTGCCCAAGCCCGTGAGTCCGGCCAACTGGACATCATGGATGACCCTACCGTCGAACTCGCCTTTAACAAGGCTATGGGTATCCGGTTCGGTAGAGAGTTAGCATCAGACCTCCAGAACAAATTAGAGTCAGAACGTGAAGCTATCCTAGAGATGGATGGTGAGCAGTTCGACACACACTTTGACACACTCTCAACTGAGCTGATGAATGGCTTAGATAAGAACTGGATCACTCAGCCGGGTATTCGCTTAGGTCTTCTCTCACATCTCTCAGGTGTTAAGAACAACGCCAAGCAACAGCACATTGCAGGTGCCAGAGCTAGGAAAGATGAGAAGTTAGAAGAGGCTTTCCTTGAACACATGGAATCTTCTACCGGTGGTGTTCTCAGTGCCTCTGAATTTGCTACCGCCGTGAACCTCAAGCAAGATGAAATGCTCGGAGCTGAATCAGCTTGGACCGGGTCACGGATTAACCAAGAGATGACCAAGTGGTTGTCTAACAAAATCAAGTTCTCTCAAAGCCCCACTGAGATCGCAATGATCTCCGAATCTGTATCACAAATCAAAGCAGGTAGTGGTGCGTTAGGTGGAACAGGTACTTGGCAACAAGCAACTCAAGGTCTTATTCGTGAAGCGGCAGACCGTGTACAGCAGATAAAGAGTCAAGATTACACACGTGAGAACAGAGAGCGTAATGATTTTGTAAAAGGCTTAGAAGATCAGATGCTCGAATACTATCAAGAAAATGACACTCTGGATGGTTTCCCTCTTCCTGAAACAGAGCTAGTCAACCAGACTGATATGGCTCGTATGCAGAAGCAGATTGAGAATCTCCTAAAGCCTGATGCTGATAAAGAGATGACGCTAGAAGATGCTGTAGCTATGCACCAACATTTTGCGGGCATGACTATGGATGAAGCTATGGAGGAACTCCATGCTATTAGGTCAAGAGATCCGGACTCGGATGACCCCGGTTTTAAAGTTACTTCTCTACGTCAGTTCAATGCCCTTCAAGGTATAGCTATGAATGCTGTACGTGTTGGGGGTAACCCATTCGCATCAGATGATTACCGGTATATGGAAAACTGGATCAGTAAACAGATTGATCCAATGTTCAACGGTATTGGCGGACTAGCGTTAGATGCTCAGAACCAAAGTATCTACAACCAAATTGATGACGATCTCCGTGAGAGATGGGTTGAAGTTATTTCTGACCAGAGAGCATTAGATGAACTTATTCCTGATCAATATGCAGGAGTCCGTGGCAAGAACTGGTCTTATATTAGTCGAAAAGAGCCTCGTCTAGCCCGTGCTATTCAGCGAAGTTTAATCGAAGAAGTCAAACCAGAAGCCGGATGGCCTATAGGTACAAAGGGTCAGGCGGCAGATCAAGTTAGAGGAACGATTACTCTAGGTAACGGGGTAGAAGTTGAAGAGCAGGTGAATCAATAATGGCTACGTATACTTATAAATTTGATGGAGTCGAATACGACACCCCTAACCGTTTGTCTACTGCACAGTTAGAGAACTTAACAACCTCCTACCGTGAGGCAGGGATTACTCACCCGACAGCAGTAGAACAACAGCGGTTAGCTCGTGAAGATTTAATCAACAACGTAGCTATCAAAGACTCTTTCAATAAGTTCTACCTACGCCGCAACGGTACGATGTTTGAAGGCACTGACGAAGAACTCGTAGACGAGTACATGGAGCAGATGCGCTACTTCGATACAAACATTGGATCGATTGCACGGTTAGCCGGGGAGCTACAAGGTGACTACTACACTGAAGAAGAGCGTCAGGCTCTCGGTGTCATGTGGAATACTTGGGACTCTGTTATTCCCTTTACTCAACAAGACAACGGTAAGTGGGACGCTATCTGGGATTATGGTGAAGCGGCGGCTACTGATTTAAGTAACTACCTTGGTATCTTCACTGGCGGTATGGCCACTTTAGGGAGCCTTGCGGCTAAACAAGCGGCTAAAGCCGGTGTCCGGTCAATGCTAAAACAGGGACTTATCTCTGGTACAGTTAATGGTGCGACTCAAGGTGCTATCTGGAGTGCGGCACAATCTGTCGGTACACAAAGTGCTAAAGGTGCTGTAGGTATCGGTGACGGTATCGACTTCAAAGAAACAGCTATTGATGCTTCTATTGGTGCCGCCGTCGGTGGTGGTATTGGTGCGGTATTAGGTACCGGAGCCGGAGCAGTAAAGTCTATTAAGGGAGCCGATACTAAAGAAATCGTCCCTGATGTAACCCCTAACCCTACAGACACTAGGGCTACTATGGATGCCGCAGAAGCGGCTGAGAAGTTCATGGAAGCTCTGGCTGACAACCAAGTACAAGGTGAAGCACGAGATGCGGCACGTAATGCCTTCATTGAATCAATGGGCAAAGCAGTACAGCGTCAGGGTGCAGGTGTTAAGAAGACTAACGATCAGCTCTTACAAGAAGGTATGGAGTTACTTCAAGGTATCGGTGTTAAGAACTTTGAAGTTGATGAAGTAGTAACTAAGCTCTTCATTGCACGTAACAAGAAAAGGCTAGGTATGGACGAAGACCAGTTTGGTCGGTTAGCTGTACACTTAGAAAGTGTTACGTGGGATCAATTCCGTAATGAATGGAAGCGTGGTAGTAGAGAAGCCGCAGGTAAACTGTGGGATAACTTCGAGAAAGCTACAACAATGGCAGGTAGTGCAGGTACGATTAGTGGTAGAGCCTTGCAGGTCCAATCACTACGAGGCCGTGTAAATCCTATCAGCTTTGCTGAAGCCTTAGACCACGTTGCTAACAAAGTAGATAACATTGCAGAAGCTCGACTAGCTATGGCTAAGGCTGTAGAGAAGGCTCCTGTATGGCGCAACATGGGTGCAGGACTCAACGAGTTCTTCATCAATAACATCCTAAGTTCTCCTGTGACCCTCACAGTGAACACTGTCTCTGGTTACGTACA
>ENA-OUOG01004406-OUOG01004406.1-marine-metagenome-genome-assembly--contig:-NODE-4406-length-12166-cov-5.899992_pt1 | contig 12166 bp, 5 predicted proteins | sample MGYA00248635_ERZ508505 | MGnify/ENA primary metagenome ERZ508505 (study PRJEB26176, sample SAMN06267871) | marine metagenome | isolation source: Saanich Inlet, British Columbia, Canada | place: Pacific...
GCGGGGCTGGCGGAGGCGAAGGCGGCGATCAGGCGGGCGCAGGCACGGTACGAGGAGATGTGGGGGAAGGACGCGCCTGTGGGGTCGGCGGCGGAAGAGCCATGAGAGGGTTTCGATGAGGCAAAAAACGCGCGCATTATGATGTAGGCTATAGGTCTATACACACAAGCGCGGTCGCGGTCTCACGTTTCGTTTGCGAGTCGCGGGAACACCGCCGACGCGCCCGGCTCGACCCCCCCTCCGGGTCTCGGGTAGAACAGTATGACGCCGACGCCTATGAGCGCGATCGCGCACCCGATGAAATCGCCGGCGTCCGGTTTGAACCCGTCGAACACTTTAGCCCACGCGACGCTCAGCGCGACGAAGAAGCCCCCGTACGCGGCGTAGAGCCTGCCGAAATCTTTGATGGGCTGCGCGCACGGCACGAACCCGTACAGGATCAAAACACACGAGCCGATCAACGCCCACCACCAGGGCTTACCCTGCGTCGTTTTCGGTAGAGGAATACAGCACGGAGGAAGAGAGACGCGTGAGACGCGCGAGTGTGGCGCACCGCGCGTTTGGGACGACGAAGAGACGACCGCGTCCGAGGCGACGACGCGAGCGGTTTTGATTGATTCGCGCGAAAGAAGAAAACCGGACGCGTGAATCGTCCCCTCGCGCACCTCTCTGCACGCCTGCCACACGAGCCATCCCCCTCCCACTTCGCAAACGCCCGCGACGAGGAAGAGCGTCACGGAGGCGGCGACCGCGCTCGCGGTCCATCCCCCCATGCGTCCCGCGGGACGACGCGGACGCGGCGACCAGTGGAGGCGCGCCCCGAGAGGGAAACCAAAAAAGCGCCTCGCGTGCCGTTTTTCACAAGCGAGCGCAAAAGCTGCGCGAAGACGCGAAAAAGTCCGCGCGCCTGCGCCTCTCCCTCGGAGGCTTTCTCGGAGGCTTTTTATCCCGGCGAGTGGATCTCGAATCACGCACCGAATGTCGCGTTCGGGTTTCGCGACGGCGCTTCGTTTCGACTCCCGCGCTTTTTTCTAGACTGAGCGTTCATACGTACTGTCCGAGGGAGTCACTTCATCCCCGCCGCTCGAAGTGCCGGTCCGAGAAAAGGAATCGTCCGGGCTAATGCGTCGATTTTTAACCCGTCGATAGACCCAGAACGTTCCCGATGCTCTCGGCGCTGCGGCGAAAAAGGCTCGATGATTGGCCCGAAGCGTCTGGCGCAGATTCCGATGCGAGGCTCAGAAGCGCACTCGGTGGACCGGAGCCGAACACCGTGTCGCATCGCCGGCAAGGCGCGACGTGCCGTTCGCGCGGCATAAGCACCGGCGCGAGCGACCACCGTCGTTCCCCGCCGAATCCTCGCGCTTACCGAAGTCCGAAGGCATGGCTACGGTGGCCATGCGCGCGGTGGCGCCCGCGGCGGCGCGCGCGTCCGCCGCGAACGACCGCGCGGGGTGGATGACGCGACAGAACGCAGGTGCGTGCTTCGAGCAGAGATGCCGCTGCAATCGCGCGAGAGAGCGTCTCGAACGGCGCGAGGGCGCGCGCGCGAACGCCGCGAACGCCAGAGCGCGGCCCGCACGCGCCGCGCGTGACGCCCGAGCGCCTTCGCGCGCGCTTCTCGCGGCTCCGAACGTCTCGCGCGGCGCGCGGCGCGCCGATTACGGCAAGCCCTGCGCGCCGTCCGCGCGCGGGGTGCCACGACATCTTTTTTGTTTTTTCAATCTGGCGCGCGAGACGACGCCGCTCCGGCGCGCGCGCGCCTCCCCGCCGCCTCCCCGTCGCGCCCGAGACGCGCTCGATCGAACGATCGCGCGCGAATCGCGCCGCGAGCGGGCGCGAACCGGAACGCCTCCCGCGAACACTCTCTGACCGCACGCCTCGTCCCCACCCTATCTGTTGCCGCCTCGTTCGTCCCGAAACCGTCTGTCTCCCACGCGCTCTCGACTTCGTCGCTTTCGTCGCTTTTTTTCCTCCTCCTCCGACGACAACAAACGCAGGCATCGCCGGCAAGCGCGTCGCGATGAAGGCGCCCCTCGGCGGTCCTCGTAAGGCGCTTTCCCTGTCGCGGCGATCGCTGACCGCCACCGCGGCGATCACGCAGCCCGCGGAGGAGAACTTTGGCGACGCGTCTCGAAACGCGTGGCGTCGCATCACGGAAAACGGCCAGCAGCAGGCGAGCGACATCTGGGCGTCGGTGAACTCCGCGGCTGCGGCGGCGGCGAAGGGCACCTGGGAGGGCGTGAAACCCGTCAAGAAGGTGCTCTTCTCCGACGTTCTGTACTCGCCCAAGCGCGAGGCGTTTTTACGGAAGTGGGTCCCCACGGACATCACCTACGCTTCGTTCATCGGCGTCATGCATCTCGGATGCCTGTTGGCTCCGTTCACGTTCACGTGGAGCGCGTTCAACTGCTTCCTGGTGATGTACTTCATCACCGGGTGCCTGGGCATCACGCTGTCGTACCACCGCCAGCTGTCGCACAAGAGCTTCTCCACGCCCAAGTGGCTGGAGTACCTCCTGGCGTACTGCGGCGCCATGGCGGTGCAGGGCGACCCGCTCGAGTGGGCGTCGAGCCACCGGCACCACCACCAGCACTGCGACACGCCCAAGGATCCCCACACGCCGTACGAGGGTTTTTGGTGGTCGCACTGCGGGTGGCTTTTAGACAACGAGGCGACGTTAAAGCGCGTGGGCGACCGGTCCAACGCACAGGAAATCGCCGCTCAGCCCTTCTACCGGTGGTTAGAGAAGACGTACATGTGGCACGTCGTCGCGTGGGCGGCGGCGTTCTACGCCCTCGGGGGTTTGCCCTGGCTGGTGTGGGGATTCTGCGTGCGCACGTGCTGGGTGTACCACATCACGTGGGCGGTGAACTCCGTGGCGCACGTCTGGGGGAGCCAGACGTACAACACCGGCGACCTTTCGCGGAACAACTGGTGGATCGGCATTTTGGCGTTCGGCGAGGGGTGGCACAACAACCACCACGCGTTTGAGTTTTCGGCGAGGCACGGTTTGGAGTGGTGGCAGATCGACATGACCTGGATGTGCGTCTGCGTGTTGAAGTTCTTCGGGCTGGCGGACAAGGTGAAGCTCCCCAAGCAGGCGCAGCTGGACAAGATGCGGATCAAGCCCGCGGCGGCGTGAGAGGTTTTCGACGAAAGCGCGAGGAGGCGACGAGAAAAGACGACGATTGAGCCGCTGAGAAGACGGAGAGGCGCGACGAGCGGAGTCGACGAAGGCGGACGGGTGCGAGGCTTTTTTTTCGCGCGCGAGGAAAAAGCCCGACGACATTTTTTGAGCGCCCTCCCTCCCGACCCGACGCGGGAGGGAGTGGAGGCGAGGGAAGGAGAGACGAGACGAGAGACGAGAGACGAGAGACCAGACGCGTCCGAACGGACGCGAACGACGCGCGCGTGTCGTGGAGCGCATGAGTGAGTACTCATCGAGAGAGGCGAACGCGCGTCGCGCGCGCCGCGGTTGATATTAACAACCGACGCGAGCATTTCTTTTTTCTTTTTTCTTTCGCGCGCGCGTTATTTCGCGCTCAGCGTCTCCCCCGGCCCCGCCCTCCGCCTCCGGACCTTCCCCCGCCTCGACCCCTTCCCGAGCCCCCCCCCGCGATCACTAAACGCGAGTCCCGCGCGCCCTTCCCGCCGCTCCGCCCCAAACGCCTCGGCTCGAAGTCGCGCCTGTCGCCGAAGGCGCCGCGCGCGCCCGCGTACCGCAGCTCCGCCGGCGCGGAATCTGATGACGCGGAATCGGAGCAAGAGTCTTCTTCGTCTTCTTCGTCATCATCCGTCTCGCCCTCACTCTCGCTGCCGTACTCGATCTGCTTCCCGCCGACGCGCCCGTCAACAGGCGGCTCGAAGCGCCACAGATCAACCTCGATCTCGACCACCTCTTTTCGGTGGTGCGCGTACGTCTTCGGGAGCTCGTATCGCAACTCGGCGAGAACAGTCGCCGATCGCGCGCGCAACGTTCTTAGCGCGTGCTTCTCGATGTGCGCTCGTGTGCTCGTTTTGTTCAAACTGTACACCGCGTTTCGAGCGATCAGTAAACCGGCTCGTAAAAAACCCATGTCCGCGCCTTTTTTCCGCGTGCCGAACGGAGGGTTCATCACAACCGTGTCCGCGCGCAAAACGCGAAACGGGTTTGGTTTTGGTTTTTTGGTCGCGTCGGAGGTTTCGTCGTCGTCGTCGTCGTCGTCGTCGTCGCGCTTTTCCTTCGACGTCTCCGCCTCGATCGTCGTCTCTGCGTCTGACCGACGCGGTAAGTCCTCGTCTCGCTCGCCCACAGACGACGCGTCCCGCTCGTCGACGCTCCGGATCTCCTCGCGCGTCACGCCCCGCCTCGCCTTTAAGATATCCCGGGGGATGCGCGCTTCGAACAGGTCGGGCTCCAGCGGCGGGTCGAACGCGGCGCAGTTCTCCCGGGTCAAAGAGAGCGCGTTCGGGTCGAGGTCCAGCCCGGTGACCTTTTTGGCGCCCATCAGCAGCGAGGCGATGGTCAACACGCCCCCCCCCACCCCCAGGTCCACCACGGCTCGGTCCTCGATGTCGCCGTGTTCGTGCGCGGCGGCCACGACGCGCGACGCCAGATGCGCGCCGGTGGGGTACTGCTCCAGCATCTGGTTGGGCTCGCGGAACGGCTCGACATCCTGCAGCAGGGACTCGAGCTGCTTGAGCTTCATCGAGCGCGCGCGGCACGGAGGCACGCGAGCGAAGAACGCGCACGTCTCCGCGTCTCCGCGTCCCGAACGCCGCCGCCCCCGTTCGCGACGCGCGCGGGGCTCGAAAGACGCGGAATCCTTCGTTTCCGTCGGCGGTGTTTTTCGCGAAGCATCGCAGCATCGCCGCTCCGGAAAAAACGCGACGTCGACGGTTCCGAAGGTTCCTCGCGTTCGGCCTTCGCCGGCGCGTTCGGATTTTTTTCGAGACTGTTTGCGCGCTGACCCGACGTTCCGTCGTTTCGGGCCACCGAATCGACCTTCTTGAACCTTCTTTATTGAAATTGGCGTTTTCGCGTCGAAAAAAAGCCGCGCCCACTCGGCTTCGCCGTCACTTTCCCCGTCGCCGAGCGTACGCTCGTGCACCTCCGTTCGCTTACCTCACCAGTAAGAGCACCATGGCCAAGGTTGACGGCCCCGCCATCGGGATCGATCTCGGCACGACGTACTCCTGCGTCGGCGTCTGGCAGCACGACCGGTACGTACCCCCTCTTTGCCGGCGAGTCGAGCAGATCGCGACGCGCGAAAAAAGGCGCCATTCCGCCGCCACGAGATCGCGTCGCGAACGCGCCTCGATCGACGCACCCGAGAAGACTCGCGCTCGAAACCCGCCCGAAACCGTCTCGCGCGATGGCACTTGAAGCTCCCCCGCGCTCGGCGCGGGGACTTCGGCGTCGCCGCCGCCGCCGCGGCGCATGCGCCGACGCGACGACCGCGACGATCGCGGAAAAAAAGTCGGCCCCGCGTCGACTCGAGCGGTGGAACAGTCGCGACGCCTTCGGAAATTCGACGGTGGACGTGGCGTTTGGCGCTCGAGGACCCCAGGATCCAGTCTCCAAAAAACGCAAACGCGATTTTTTCTGAGGCGACGGCGACCGCGGTGGCTCGTTTTCTTTTTGACTCTCCGCCTTCTTTTTTTCCCGCGGACGATGCTGACGGCCCCCCCCAAAAAAAAAACCGCGCGTCTCTCTTCCCTCCCGCCGGTGACACGACGACAGCGTCGAGATCATCGCCAACGACATGGGCGCGCGCACGACGCCTTCGTACGTCGCGTTCACCGATTCCGAGCGCCTCATCGGCGACGCCGCGAAGAACCAGACGGCGATGAACCCCATCAACACCGTGTTCGACGCCAAGCGTCTCATCGGGCGCAAGTTCTCCGACCCCCAGGTCCAGGGTGACATCAAGGAGTGGCCGTTCAAGGTGAAGTCCGGCGACGCCGAGAAGCCCATGATCTCCGTCGAGTTCCACGGCGAGCAGAAGGAGTTCTCCGCCGAGGAGATCTCCTCGATGATCCTCGTGAAGATGAAGGAAGTCGCGGAGGCGTACCTCGGCAAGGAGGTGAAGAACGCCGTCGTCACCGTCCCCGCGTACTTCAACGACTCGCAGCGCCAGGCCACGAAGGACGCCGCGGTCATCGCCGGCATCAACTGCATGCGCATCATCAACGAGCCCACCGCCGCGGCGATCGCGTACGGTCTCGACAAGAAGGCGGAGAACGGCGGCGCGGAGCGCAACGTCCTGATTTTCGACCTCGGCGGCGGCACCTTCGACGTGTCGCTTCTGACCATCGAGGAGGGCATCTTCGAGGTGAAGGCCACCGCGGGTGACACCCACCTCGGCGGCGAGGACTTCGACCAAAGGCTGATGAACCACTTCGTGCAGGAGTTCAAGCGCAAGAACAAGAAGGACATCACCGGCAACCCCCGCGCGCTTCGCCGCCTGCGCACGGCTTGCGAGCGCGCTAAGCGCACGCTCTCGTCCACCGCGCAGACGTCCATCGAGATCGACTCGCTGTTCGAGGGTGTGGATTTCTACACCAGCATCACGCGCGCGCGCTTCGAGGAGCTCAACATGGATCTCTTCCGCAAGTGCATGGAGCCGGTGGAGAAGTGCCTGAGGGACTCGAAGATGGACAAGTCCTCCGTGCACGAGATTGTCATGGTCGGCGGCTCGACGCGCATCCCCAAGGTGCAGTCGCTTCTGGTGGATTTCTTCAACGGCAAGGAGCTGTGCAAGTCCATCAACCCCGACGAGGCGGTGGCGTACGGCGCCGCGGTGCAGGCGGCGATCCTGTCCGGCGAGGGCAACGAGAAGGTCCAGGACCTGCTCCTGCTGGACGTGTCGCCCCTGTCCATGGGCCTCGAAACCGTGGGCGGCGTCATGACGGTGCTCATCCCCCGCAACACCACCATCCCCACCAAGAAGGAGCAGGTGTTCTCGACGTACTCCGACAACCAGCCCGGCGTGCTGATCCAGGTGTTCGAGGGCGAGCGCAGCCGCACCAAGGACAACAACCTGCTCGGCAAGTTCGAGCTGCAGGGCATCCCCCCCGCGCCCAGAGGCGTGCCCCAGATCAACGTGTGCTTCGACATCGACGCCAACGGCATCCTGAACGTCTCCGCCGAGGACAAGTCCACCGGCCAGAAGAACAAGATCACCATCACCAACGACAAGGGCCGCTTGTCGAAGGAGGACATCGAGCGCATGGTCCAGGAGGCGGAGAAGTACAAGGCTGAGGACGAGGAGCACAAGAAGAAGATCGAGGCGAAGAACGGCCTGGAGAACTACGCGTACAACATGAAGAACACCATGAACGACGACAACGTCGGCGGCAAGATTGACGCCGACGACAAGGCGAAGATCACGGCGGCTGTCGAGGAGACCATCTCGTGGCTCGACGGCAACCAGACCGCGGAGATTGACGAGTTCGAGGACAAGCTCAAGGAGCTCGAGGGCATCTGCAACCCCATCATCTCCAAGATGTACCAGGGCGCGGGCGGGGCGGCGCCGGACATGGGCGGCATGGGCGGCGACGCCGGCGCCGAGGGCCCGGGCGCCGGCCCCGGCCCCAAGATCGAGGAGGTGGACTAATTCGACGAATTCTGATAGATACGTTTCGCCGGCGCGTCGGTCTCGACGCGTCGACGACCGTCGAACATTCTTTAGCTCGCTTTTTTGTGAATACACGCGCAAGCGGGGTGGTTCTCCTCGCGGAGGACTACCCTCGGCCGCGATCTCGACCGATCTTTTTCCGTTCGCGGAAGCTCGTCTCGTCTCGTCTCGTCTCGTCATCTTCATCAGTCTGATTCGAAAAAGACTTGGAAGAAAAATCCCGAGAAACGCCTTTCGCAGGACTCGAACCCGCGCGCCTGGTTTCCGACGGTTCCGAGAGAGACGTTTGTTAGCCCGATAGCCCCGCGCGGTTTCGAACGCGTCGCGGCGTTTTTTTTGAAGTCACGCGCGGTGGTCGGGTCGCGCGAGGCACACGGACGCGCCCAGGGACGCGGGAGCGCCGCACGCGCGGAGGAGGACACGCGGAGAGACGCGCGGAGCGGTCGCGCGCTCTGAGCGTTCGGGGCGGTGACCGGACCGCGCGCGCGTCTCTCGCATCGCACGCGCGGAGCGCTTTTTCCCAGAGAGTCGTTGCGCGAATCTCGAGGAAGCGGCGGTGCTCGGGCCACCACCGCGACCATGGCGTTCGAGACCGAGGACAGGTACGCCGCGCACGAATCGTCCCTTCGTCTCTTCGCCACCTCCCTCGCGCCCTCCGACGCTGACGCACCCCGGCTCCTCTCTCGTCTCGTGACTCGCGCGACGCGAACGCCGTCGTCACCCGCGAACCGCATCGTCGTCGCCTCGTCGCGCCACCTCTCCGTCAATCATTCGTCGTCGCAGGTGGGAGTTTTGCGCGCCGCACTACTTCGACTTCCAGGCGCCGGACGCTTCGAAGGACGACGAGACCGTCGACGCCTGGTTCGAGAGCACGGCGACCAAGAACCTGACCACGCCCGTGGCGCTTAGACACAAGCTGCGCGCCTCCAACGCCGTCGCGCGGGTCGCCGCCGCGGAGGTTGTCGAGGAGCTCAAGAAGAAGACGTCTTCGACGCCGCTCGGAGTGGAAGCGAGCGAGCCGGGGACACGCATAGAGGAGACTTCGTCCGCCTCCCCGTCATCTCACGCGACGCCGACCGCGCCCGACGCGAAAGAGGAGAAACGCGAAGAGGGGAAACGCGGAGAAGAAAAAGAAAAGAAGAGGACGACTTTGACGCCCGTTCGCGCGTCGCCGCGGCGCGCGGCGAATAAAAATAAAAAGGCGGAGGAGGACGCCGCGCCCGCCGCGCCCCCCCCGGCGCCCATCGCGGGTCTGTCCCCCGTCGCCGGCGTCGTCTCGGGGAGGTCTCCCGTGCGCTCGTCGCCCAGGCTGCGCGCCGCCGCGCTCGCCGCCGGGTCGAACGCCCCGGAGCCGAACGAGCGCTCCGCCGCGGAGGATGAGGACTTCCGGTTCGCCGCGCATCCGGCGCGCGGCTCGGCGAGGCGCGCGCCGGCGCGCGGCGCGACGACCAAGACGCCCAGCCGGCTCGGGACCGCTTTCTTTTCCGCCGAACAGGACTCGGCGGCGAAGCGTGAGCGCGCCGAAGCGCGACGAAGCGCGTCGCCCGCGTCGACGGAGCGCCGTCCCCCCTCCGGAGACGCCGAGACGGACGCTCCTTCGCCGCGAAGGAACGAGCCCGAAGCCGGCGACGAGCCCGAAACGAACCGGAAACGAGCCGAGGCTGTGCCGGAACCCGAGCGTGTAGAGACGCTCGGGCGGAAAAGCCCGCGCCGGGGGCTGACGCGCGGCGGCGCGCGGCGCGTGCTCATCTCCGACTCCGGCGCCGGCGCGGAGGCGCGCGACGTCCCGGGGCTCCCGACGCCCGGCTCCGACGCCGCCGCGGGTGTTCCGAGCCCACTCCTTCTCGGCGCGCGCTCCACCGGGAAATCCTCCGTGAAGTCCTCCGGCGTGTTCGATCTCGAACGCGTTCGTTCGGAAGAAACTGAACAAACGGAGGGCGCCGAGGAGGGGATCGCCGCGGAGGCGATCGCCGCGGACGGCGGCGCGCACTCCGCCGCCGGGCGCTCCGTGCGTACGCGCTCCGCCTCGCGCCGCGCGGCGCGTCCGCCCCCCCCGAAGGACCTGACCGTCCCCGTGTCGCCCGCGATCACGCGCGCGTCGAAGCGATCGCGATTGGGAGCGTTCCCCTCGGAGAAGACCTCGGAGGAGCTCGACTACGAGCGGTCGCTTTTAGCGGCGGCGGCGGAGAAGGCGAAGCGACAAAGGCGAGTCGCGCCGGCGGAGGGGTCGGGTGCGGTTTTTTGTTTGGGCGCGCGTTCCAAACGCGCGCGCGACAGCTCCGCGCGCGGCGAGAAATCTCGCGTCGGCTCAAAGACGCGCGCCGTCTCGGTGGCGTTCGGGGGCCGCGTCCGAGCGGGCGATACGAAGGAGACGAAGCTCTCTGCGCCTCCCGACGAAGCCGCTCCATCTCTCGGAGCTCGACCGGTGACCGTCCCGCGGTCGCCCCATCTCTCCGGCGCGCGCGGCGACCGCTTCTTTTCCGCAAACCTTCCGAAAACCTCGGAGGAGCTCGAGCTGGAGAAGATCGCGGCGGTTCCGAAGTTCCGGGCGAGGCCGCTGACGCGCTCGGTGCTCCAGGGTCAAGACGGCGCCGCCGAGAAGGCCAATGCGGCGGCGAAGAAGAAGCGGGAGGCTGCGGCTCTCGTCGCGAAAGGGAAAGCCAAGCCGGCGCCGTTTGACGCCACCGTCGGTCGCGCTCGGTCGCGCGACGAGCGCGACGCCGAACGCGCCGAGTGCGCCGCGCGCGACGCGAAGCGCGCGCGTCTGGCGTCCGAGGCGGAGGCGTTCGGCTTCGCGGGCGCCGTGCCCCCCACGGCGCCGGAGAGCCCCGCGTTCGCCACCGCGCGGCGCGCGGCGCTCCGCGCGCCTTTTCTCGAGAGCGACGGAGGCGGGTCCGGAGTATTCGCGCGTACGACGACGACGCGCGGCGCGCGTCGCGTGGCGGCGTCCGACGTCGACGGACCCTGCGCGTTCGGGACGGAAAGCCTCGCGTCCGACCGGTTCGGCCGCGTGGACGGCGTGACGTGCCCTGCGCCGTTCGCGCTGGCCACGGACCGCCGCGGCGAGGCGGCGAAGGCTGAGCTGGAGTTTCGGCTCGAGCAGCGCGCGCGGCTGGAGGCTGAGCGCGCGCGCGCGGCGGCCAAGGCTCGCCCGGTGCCGAGGACGTCGTCGCGGGCGTGTCGCGGGCGTCTGCCGGAGCCCGTGTTCAAGCCCCCCACCTCGACGGAGCCGTTCCGGCTGCGCGGCGAGGCGTTGCGCGCGTACGAGAAGAAGCGCGAGCGCGAGCGAGCGGAGAAGGAGAAGGAGGAGGAGGAGAAGCGTCGTCGGTTCGCCGCCAAGCCTTTGCCGGGCGCGACGTTCCGCACCGTCTTTAAAGTGCGGCGGAGCGATAAGCCTCTGACGACGCCGGCGGAGGACGTGCTCGCCGCCGGCGCGCGACGCGCGGCGGAGCGCGCCGCGTTCGACGCGGAGGTTGCGGAACTCGCGAAGCACAAAGAAGAGGAGCTCGCGGAGCAAAGGCGGCTCGAGGCGGAGGCGGAGGCGAAGGCGAGGAAAGCGCTCCGCAAGAGCACGCGGTTCGTCGCGGCGCCGATGCCGGATTACGACGCGCTCGCGTCGGTGGGGGTGGCGCCCGTCGCCGAGCGCGCGCTGACGCGGCCGCAGTCGCCGCCGCTGCGCACGAACAGACGGGCGAGCAGGTGGGGATGACGTTCGCGTTTAACGAGCGTTTAAAAGTCGGTCGCGGCGTCTTGACGCGAAGAAGTGAATGACGCGATTTTTTTCGTATTCGCCAACCGTCCGATCGCCAATCGCCCTCTTCCCTCTCCCTCCCTTTCCCCGCCCTCCGCCGTCGCGCGCCAAAAAGAAGAAAAAAAGCCCCGTCACGCCCCGAGCAGCTCCATCTCCGCCTGCAGCGCCTCCAGCTCGGCGTCCTCCTCGGACTTGCCGGGCACGGACGGCAGCACGGGCGCGCGGCTCGCCGGCGCCGAAGGCATCGACGCCGCCGAGATACCCACCGCCGCGGGTCTCGCGGCGACGGGAACGGGTTTCGCGGCGATCTCTTCTTCCAGCGCCAGCTCCGCTTCGAGGTCTTCCGCCTCGAGCTCGGCGAGCTCGGCATCCAACTCGTCCTCGTCGAGGTCCGCGGCGTACCCCACCGGCTGGCCCAGCGCCTCCTGCACCTGCCGCATCTTCTCGCTCTGCTCGTTGATGTCGTCCATCACCTTGTCCACCTCGTCGATGTTGGTGTCGCGGTGCAGTTGCTTCATGGCACCCGCGCCGCTCTTCAGCGCGCTGAACGTCTCCGCGGTGGTCTTGCTCCCCTCCAGCGTGATCACCTGCTCCTCCAGCTTCAGCTGGTGGTTCTGCAGATTCTCCACCTGCTGCTCGTACAGCTTCTTTTTCTTCAAGCACTGCAACGCCGCGCGCTTGTTTTTCAACCGGTTAAACTCCTTCGCCTTCGTAAGCTCCGCCGCCATCTTCTTGTGCAACAACGCCTCGCGCTTCTCCAGCATGGAGATGGTCTGCGAACGAAAAGACAAAG
>ENA-OUOG01004407-OUOG01004407.1-marine-metagenome-genome-assembly--contig:-NODE-4407-length-12165-cov-4.910903_pt1 | contig 12165 bp, 8 predicted proteins | sample MGYA00248635_ERZ508505 | MGnify/ENA primary metagenome ERZ508505 (study PRJEB26176, sample SAMN06267871) | marine metagenome | isolation source: Saanich Inlet, British Columbia, Canada | place: Pacific...
GTTTGACTTGGTTTTCTCACAATTATATGGTATATTTGAGTATAGTTAAAAATTATGAGTGATATGAGAGTTTTGAGATATGTTCGTGTGAGTTCCAACTCTCAAAAAGTTGATAGACAAGTTGAAGAAGGGGATAGAACGAAGTATAATTATTTTTTAGAAGAGAAAGTGAGTGGGAAAACTGAATTGTTTTCTCGTGAAAAAGGCTCAATAATTAAAGAACTTATTTTAGAGAGTAAGGTTGATGTAGTAAGTATCTATTCAGTTGATAGAATTAGTAGAAACTTAAAGGATTTACTTTCTGTGATTGATTTCTTCCATGAGAATAGTGTTTCACTTCAAATTGATAATCTCGGTATTACATCACTTGTTGAGGGGAAAGTAAATCCTTCAATTATGATTATTGTTCAAATGATGGGGGCTTTCTCACAATTGGAGAACGAATGGAGAAAAGAAAGGCAAATGGAAGGGATTAAAAGAGCTAAAGATAAAGGTGTATATGAGATGAGAGAACACCACCGAAGAAGAGAAACTAAAAAAGAGTTCTTAAATAAACACAGAAAAACCATTGAACTCATTGAGAAATACCCTTCAATGAAGAACATTGAACTTGCTAAACTTGGTGGAGTTCATTTTAATACGATTACCAAAATTAGAAAGATGATAGGGATTCAAAAGATGGAAAAGAAACAAGGGGAGGAGTTCGTTAAAGGGTTGGAGGAACAACCAATTGTATCACCATTTGAGTTTGTTGAATTGATGGGTGATTAAATCATCACTTTTGATTGCTAATTTTATTCTTCTGTAAAATAGATTTCAAATCTCTATGTGATAAAGTATCTCTCATCATTTGGGTATTAATCCTTCTGTAATAAGAAATAGCTGTAGAATAAGAATGGCCCGTAATTTCAATTACATCCTCAATTCTCACATCTTGTAAGAACATATATGATACAAAATATGAACGTAAGTGATGTGAGGTTGAAATACCATATTTTTTCCAATTGATATCTTCACTATTTACCAATCTCTTTTTAAATAAATTCATATACCAATTAGTAGAATATCCCTCATATGGTTTTTCGTTGAGGTTTGGTGATGGGAATGTTTTTGGGTGTTCTTTTGGATAGAATAACTCAAAGATTACATCTATTATGTTCGTTTCCCACACATCGTATCTCTCTTCTTTATTTCTTTTCTTCTTTTTAAAGGGTACTCCTTTTGGTGGTTCATTCCAAGAGTAGATTACATCTGTAATAGGAATAGTTCTACTTTTCTTTTTAGAATTATTTATTACAAGATTATAGTGATGGAGGTTTTCATTATCTCCTTCATCTTTACTCAAATATGAACTAACTTGGGTTTTTACATTTCTTGCATATTTCTTCCACGAATCATAATCTCTAAAACTTTGTAATATCTCTGTAATCCTTGTTCCGTATCCTAATTGAATGAAACTAACAAAGAATACAATATCACTCATTACAATCATTTCTTTTGGCTGATTCTTATGTTTGTTACCATTAAGAGTTCCATCTTTTAGTTTTTCATTATAACTGAATCTTTCCTCTCGAATTCTCTCTCTATTTCCACCATACTTACAATACAATCTCCAAGTTTCAGCTATATAATTTTGACAATCTGTTAAAACCTTCTCGTAATTTTTCTTACTGAAATCCTCAAATATTCTTTGTTCATTTTTCACTTCACCCATCTCTTCATTTAGAAGAAAATTCTGATAATCAACTGAAATATGATGTTGTTTAAGAATACCCTTTCCGTTCTCACTTTTTGGTGTTGTTAACCAATTCAGAAACATTCGAACGGATTGAAGATGTAGTTTTAAAGTTGCCCGTGATAATTTATTCTTCCCAACCTCTTTTCCATTCCTACTCTTTTTATTTCTTGTTTTGAGTTTCAATAGATATTCTTTAATCAGAACTCTAAAATCCTCACTTTTACCTGCATCAATTGTTTTTATTTTTTTATCTAAACAATACAAATCAAATTCAGAAAGAGTAATTACTCTTCTTTTCATTGTACCTATGTTCCGTTTGGTTTCTATATCTGAATTATATGTAATCACATTTGATGAACCTCTTTTCTTGTATTCCAATCCACCATCTCTCATACAAATTGAAATATATTCTCTCACATACTTTGATAGAAGTGGTTCAATTACATTCTTGTTGGAAAAATTATGATTTATTTTCTCTAAAAATATTTGAGTTGCGTGTTGGAAAGATGTTTCGGATTTATCCAATTCTACATCACAAGAACATAGATATTTAGTCCTTGGGCTTATTTTGTTATTACTGAATTTATAATACCAAAACCAACGATTTTTAACTTGTTTGATGGTGAAAGTTCCCTTGAAGGTTTCTCCTATAATCTTATTAGCAAATTGGAAGAATTGTTCTTGGTTAGATTCACTCCAACCATATTCCCTTAAAACCTCCAATCTTTTTTTACTTCTTTCCATTCAAACGGAAAGGTATTAAAAAAAATCTTATTTTAGGTATAACTTGGGTATAACTTAATATTAAACAAATGTAAAGTACTGAAAATAAAGTATTTATGTACGAACACAACTCTCTATGTAAAGTTTTCGATTATGAGATTTATTGGAGTCCAGAACAAGAGTTGTTCCTTGAAGTTGTTCGTCAATCGTTTTATCCATTTATAATAAATTGAATTTTCTTTTTTGCAAAGATACTGATTTTCAATTATCCTATGACAGATTGTCAGTTTTTATGGTATGATTTTTGTAATTTTACCAAAAATTAAAATATGAACCGTTACTTTTCTCTTCTGTTTTTTTTCCTATTCGCTTGTTCACCTAATAATAATGATGAGTTTGAAGTGTATGAATTGTATACACCTATTGTAATGACAATGGACGAGGTTCGCGCCTCAATAGCTGTTCAAGAACCGCAAGAGATTAAAGTTACCGGTAAAATATATGTTAAGGACAATTTGCTACTTGTTGGAGATGAAAAAAGAGGAATTCATATTTTTGATAATAGTCAACCAGCATTCCCCCAAAAAATAGCTTTTCTAGCCATTCCTGGAAATCATGATATGGAAATGCGAGGAAATTATTTGTACGCCGATAGTTACAAGGATTTATTAGTTTTTGACCTATCCGATTTAACAAGTATTGATATTCGCTCCCGAGAACAGGAAGTATTTCCCTATAACATTGAATATCCTGAAGCCGGTGATTTGCCTCAAGAAATCCAATGGGATTCCATCGATAATAATACTATTGTGGTGGGATGGATGCGCTCTAAAGAAATACGCAAAAAGCAAGACTACAGAGATGATTTTTTCTTAGTAGATGCACTTGCAGATTCTGCTAGCAGAGAGTCAACAGGTCAGGGAGGATCTTTAGCCCGGTTTAAAATTGTGAGTCATTACCTTTATGCTTTGGATGCAAGTAACTTAAAAGTGTTTGATATTTCAGATGCCTTGAATCCAACGAAAGTTTCAGATAAATACGTTACATGGGCTGCAGAAACTTTGTTTTTAAGCGGGATTCACATGTTTGTTGGAAGTAGAGACGGAGTTTATATTTACGATGTTTCTTCCCCGCAAAACCCCGAATATGTTTCAGAATTTACTCATGCAACGATGTGTGATCCAGTTGTTGTGGATGAGCATACAGCCTATGTGACACTTAGAGGGGGTAATTTATGTGGTAATCCATGGGGAGACGGTCCCACTCTAGATAGCCGTCTGGATATTTTGGACGTCAGCGATATAAAAAATCCAAAGCTTGTAGCCAACTATACATTAGAAAATCCCTATGGACTGGGAGTAAAGGGAGATCTTCTTTTTATATGTGATGGAACAGCAGGATTGAAAATCTATAACAAGTCCAATATTAATGATTTGAAGCTTTTGTCCACCCACTCGGAAATGGAAGCGTATGACGTCATCCCTCTTGAAAGTCATTTAATTTTAATTGCTAAAGGAGGCGTTTTTCAATTCAATTATGTAGATAACAATCAAATTTCCTTAATGAGTAAAATCGTCCTAAACTAGTTCTTTTCAATTCTAATTTGTCGGGTAATTTTCTCAGCTTTTATTTCTTTATTTAGGTTAAATTTGGAACTACCAAAAAAAATCTACTACTTTTGTCCCCTAAAATTCCAACACCTATGTCCAAAAATTTAGTAATTGTCGAGTCACCTGCCAAGGCAAAAACAATTGAAAATTATTTAGGAGCCGACTTTAAAGTCGTTTCGAGTTATGGGCATATTGCAGATCTTCCTGCAAAGGAATTAGGAGTCAATGTTGAGGGAGATTTTACGCCAAAATACATTGTTTCATCGGATAAAAAAGCGATAGTAAAAGAATTAACAGCCCTTTCCAAAAAGGCAGAAACCGTTTGGTTAGCTAGTGATGAAGACCGTGAAGGAGAAGCTATAGCTTGGCACTTGTCCGAGACGCTTAAATTGGATAAAACAAAAACCAAACGAATTGTCTTTCACGAAATTACCAAGTCAGCAATACTGAAAGCTATAGAAAACCCAAGAAGTATCGATTACAACTTGGTAAACGCTCAACAGGCTCGTAGAGTTTTGGATCGATTGGTAGGGTACGAAATATCTCCTATACTTTGGAGAAAAGTTAAGGGAGGTTTGTCAGCAGGGCGCGTGCAGTCTGTTTCTGTTCGATTGTTGGTAGAACGTGAACGCGAAATTCGTTCGTTTGTTCCCCAAGCCACTTTTAAAATAACAGCTGTTTTTTCCAATTCTGATGGAAAGCAATTTTCAACTACATTAGGGAATACCTTTGACACAGAAGAACTTGCCTATTCTTTTTTGGAACAAAACAAAGAAGCTATTTTCCAGATTTTATCATTGGAAAAAAAGCCAGCAAAAAAATCTCCAGCCGCTCCGTTTACAACATCAACACTGCAGCAAGAAGCTTCTAGAAAACTTGGGTTTTCAGTAAGTAGAACCATGCAAAATGCCCAACGATTGTATGAAGCAGGACACATCACATATATGCGAACCGATAGTGTCAACTTGTCCAAAGAAGCACTAGCCTCTGCTGAACAAGTCATTCAGAAAAACTATGGTGATGAGTATGCAAAATCGCGTGTTTACAAATCAAAAAACAAAGGAGCTCAAGAGGCTCACGAAGCCATTCGCCCCACCAATTTTGAAGTTTCGAGTGTTTCCAACGATTACGATCAAAATCGATTGTATGAATTGATTTGGAAAAGAGCCATCGCTTCCCAAATGAGTGACGCTCAACTAGAACGAACGGTAGTAAAAATAAACGCTAATACGCATGCAGAAGTATTTACTGCACGTGGAGAAATTATTAAATTTGATGGATTTCTAAAAGTATATTTGGAAGGTCAAGATGATTCTGAAGAAGAGCAAAGCGATATTTTACCCCCTTTGAAAAAAGGAGAAACAGTTACCTACAAGCACATGGCTGCTACCCAACGCTTTTCTCGACCACCTTACCGTTATTCAGAAGCCTCATTGGTTAAGAAATTGGAAGAATTGGGTATCGGAAGACCTTCTACCTATGCACCAACAATTTCTACGATCATCAACAGAAAATATGCTGAAAAAGGCGTTGTGGATGGAGTGGATAGGAATTACCAACAATTGACTCTCAAATCAAATACTATTCAAATCAAAACACTCTCTGAAAAAGTAGGCTCAGACAAAGGAAAGCTTGTACCTACAGATGTTGGAATGCTGGTAACAGATTTTTTGGTTAATAATTTCGATGAAATTTTAGACTATAATTTTACTGCGAAAGTAGAGCAAGATTTTGACAATATTGCTGACGGTTCAGATGAGTGGAAAAGCATGATGAAAAATTTTTACAGTACATTTCATCCAATCGTAGAAAACGTAGCCCAAAATGCCGAACGGGAAATAGGCGAACGTATTTTAGGAACCGATCCAAAAAGCGGACGTCAGTTAAGTGTTAGGTTGGGGCGGTTTGGAGCAATGGCTCAAATTGGAACTGTTGACGATGAAGAAAAGCCATTATTTGCCAGCCTTACTCCCGAACAACAACTATCGACCATTACATTTGAAGAAGCGATGGATTTGTTTAAACTACCCGCTGATTTGGGAGAGTTTGAAGACAAAATGATAACCGTTAACAACGGAAGATACGGACCTTATGTTAAACATGGAGATGCTTTTGTTTCTCTTCCCAAAGGAAAAAATCCATTATCTACTTCGCTTGAAGAAGCCATAGAGTTGATAAAAGAAAAACAAAAAGCCGACGCTCCCATTGCTCATTATGAAGACAAACCAGTAACCAAAGGAAAAGGAAGGTTTGGACCTTTTATCAAATGGAACGAAATGTTTATTAACGTAAACAAAAAATACGATTTTGATCACTTATCTCAGGTTGATATTGAAACCTTGATTGAAGATAAAAAGCGAAAAGAGGCTGAAAAAGTAATTCATAACTGGGAAACAGAAGGAATCCGAGTAGAAAAGGCGCGTTGGGGTCGTTCCAATATTTTTAAGGGAAAACTTAAAATTGAACTTTCAAAAGATATTGACGCTACGAAGCTTACTCTTGAAAAAGTACAAGCCATTATTGAAAAAAAGAAGCCCAAACCCAAGAAAAGAAAAACCAGCTCTAAGAAAAAATAATGGATTTTGATTTCCTACAGCCAGTTGAAGAAAGTGTTTTAGCACATACGCTTTTGATGCCCGAACAGGTATTGGGAAGATCTTTGAAAATCCACACCCTTAAAGACGGATTCCCAGAGCTGAATAATGTAAAAATAGCCATAATCGGTCTGCAGGAGACACGAAATTCTTTTTATGATTTCCACGATACTTTCGATCTTGATGCTTTCCGATTGGAATTTTACGGACTCTATCCTGGAAATTGGGATATTACTATTGCTGATTTTGGAACAATTACCAACGGAGCTTCAGTTGAAGACACCTATTTTGCGGTTCAACAAATCTGTGACTTTACATACAAACGCTCAATCATTCCAATATTTATTGGGGGAAGTCAAGATATAACCCTGCCCATGTATCGAGCATACAGTAATTTAGACTCTTATATTAATATTACTGCTGTCGACAATCGTTTTGACTTTGGCGAACCGGGACAACTTATTTCCTCAAAGTCATATATGTCTAAAATTATATTGGATGAGCCAAATCGGTTGTTTAATTTCTGTAATTTAGGGTATCAGACTTTTTACAATGCACAAGAGGAGCTTGATTTGTTAGACCGTTTGTTTTTTGAATCGTATAGGTTAGGGAATTTGGTAAGCGATATTTCATTGGTGGAGCCTGTTTTGAGAGATACCGATTTATTGAGTATCGATTTAAAATCAATGAAATCAATTGAAACTGGATCCAAAACATCATATCCAAACGGTTTTGATGCCCTGCAAATTTGTGCCATTGCCCGATATGCAGGTCTAAGCGATCGAATATCCTCTTTGGGAATCTTTGAAATTCCAAATAAATTGCTTTCACATGCCCTAGTAGCTCAATTGATATGGTATTTTGTAGAAGGTGTTCGTTTTCGAGTTAACGAATACCCTTTTTCTGTTAAGTCAGATTGTGACTGCTATCACGTCCCGATGGAGAATGAAAATCTAACGTTTTATAAAAGCAATATTAGCGGTCGATGGTGGGTTGAAGTTCCAAGAATAAATAAAGAAAATAATAAAAAAGTTCAAAACACGTTATTACCCTGTACACACCAAGATTATTTGGATGCGTGCAATCAAATAACACCAGAAAGATGGTGGAAATCTTTTCGAAGAAGTTTAATATAAAAACAACTATATTTGTGGATTGTAAACTAGATATTTTTTATAATTTGCAAAAAAAAAAGATTTTTTGAGAATTGATTACTCAATGAAGAAAATTATATATGCCCTTATAGCGATCTTAGTCATTTATGGCTGTAGTAAAAAAAGTCAGGGAGAATTGATAGGAGTAAAGGCTAAGAAGTTTTTTCCAGAAAAGCCTCTTGGTATGACTTTGGTGAAAGGAAGCTCATATATTATGGGGATGTCTGATTATGACATTGCTCAAATCCAAAATGCACCTCCAAAAACAGTTACGGTTCGTTCATTTTATATGGATGAGACAGAAATTACCAATGGAGAATACAGGCAGTTTGTGAACTGGGTTCGAGATTCTGTAGCGCGAGATATGTTGGCCAAAAGAGCTATTGAGGAATTGGGATTTGGAGAGTTTCCTACCGAAGAGCAATTGGACGACGATAACAGTATCTTACAATATTTTCCTAATTACGACCCAGAAAACACGGATATAGCCGATGAAGAGAAAAGCGGCTTCCAACTCTATCAAGAAGAATGGGGAGTATTGGATTATGATGGTGATGAAAAAAATTATTCATTAAACTTAGACATAGATTTAATTTGGGATCGAGAAGAGTATCCTGATTTGGCCTATGCTCAAATTATGGAAGACAGTATTTTCCTTCCAAAAGATCAGTGGTACAATGGTCAAAGAACGATCAATACCAAAATCCTAAAATACCGATACCATTGGTTCAATTCTGAAAAGTTTAGAAAAGCACTTTTGAGACCCTCTTTTCGCGATTCTTCTAAAAAATTCAATACTCGAAAGCAATTTTTTAAGGAGGAGGTTCTTAAAATTTATCCGGATACTACTGTTTGGATTAAAGATTTCTCATACAGTTATAATGAGCCCATGCACAATGATTATTTTTGGCACAGGGCGTTTTCAGATTATCCGGTAGTGGGTGTTTCTTGGCATCAGGCCAAGGCATTTGCTCATTGGAGAACCAAATACAAGAATGATTATAACAAATCACGAAAAAATAAACCTTCGGTATCCAACTTCAGGTTGCCAACTGAAGCCGAGTGGGAATATGCTGCACGAGGTGGTTTGCAATCGGCTACATACCCTTGGGGAGGGCCATACATTGTTAATGACAGAGGTTGTTTCTTAGCAAATTTCAAACCCAATCGTGGAGATTACGCGGCCGATATGGCTCTGTATACTGTTGAGGCGAAATCCTACGAACCCAATGATTATGGGTTGTATAATATGGCAGGAAATGTTGCAGAATGGACAGAATCTGCTTACGACAAAGGTTCGTATGAGTTTGTTTCATCGATGAATCCCAATTTATCCTCGGTTAAAAACAATCGAAAGGTAGTTCGGGGAGGGTCATGGAAAGACGTCGCTTATTTTTTAAGAGTTTCTTCTCGAGATTTGGAGTATGCTGATTCCTCAAGAAGTTATATAGGATTTAGAACAGTTCAAGATTATTTGGGCAGTGATGAGAGTCAAATAAACATTAGATAACAATTAATTAAACCAATAATAATATGAGTGCAAAAAAATTTCCAATTCCAGAAAAATATATTGAACTACTCTTCGGAGTAGGAGCTTCAGTAGTAATTATTGGTGCTTTGATGAAAATCACACACTTTAATTCTGAATTTATTTCAGGAAACACTATGCTAACGATTGGTTTGGTAACAGAAGCTGTTATTTTCCTTGTTGCAGGTGTTCGTGGATATTTCGCAACTGCCGAAGATTCAAGTCCAGCGAAAGAAGGGGGAGCTATTGCTAACATTGCTTCAGAAACAGAAGCCCTTAAAGCGGCTTTTATTGAAACTACAGCGGGATTGAATGATTTAAAACTAAATGTAAAAAGAGCTTCTGATTCTGCGGGAGAATTAAAATCTACGGATGAGATTTCTCAAAACATTACGGTTTACAATAGCGCTTTGGTAGAAGCCTCTTCCAAACTCCAGCAAGTATCTGACCTTTACAACGATGTCCATAACAGTTTTAAGGGACAACCAGGAGTCAACAAAGCATTGGAGTCGAGCTCTCAAGATCTTCAAGTAGAACTTTCCAAAATGAAAGAAAGCGTTGAGGAATTGAACGCTAAATATGCAGCAGTTTTACAAGCAATGAATAAATAATTCTATGGCAGCAGGTAAACAAGATTCGCGTCAGAAAATGATCAACATGATGTACCTCGTGTTCATCGCTATGCTTGCTCTCAATATTGGGAAAGAGGTTTTGGCAACACTAGGGGTTTTGAATGTTGACTTAGAAAAATCAGTAGTGGAGTTTTCGAGTTCAAATGATTTAAATTACAAAACATTTGAACAAAATAAATCGAATAATTATTATGCGGTTGCTTCTTCAATAACTCCCAAGTTAAAAGTAGTTGCCGATGATTATTTTAATTATTTGAAATCTATCAAAGACTATTTAATTTCTAAAGGAGATAATAATTATAAAATTTCAAGGACCAATAAGGCTACCGGTGAAAAAGATACCATTGTAGATTATCAAATCATGGATAAGTCCCAAGATTTGGACGAACTCTTTTTCACTCCTCAAGGATCGACTGAGAAAGGGGAAGAGTTTACTTCTAAATATCAGAATTTTCCCAATGAAATTATTTCTCTTCTTGATAGTCTAACTAGTTTAGACAATGCTCGAGATGCAAAAGACGAGTATGTTGATTTCGATTTTTCCTCTATTCGAAACCTAGTAACTACTAGATTTAATTTCTCTGAATATGTAACCAATAGAGATGGAGCAGAGCAACCCTTTTTGGAATATCACTACAAAGGATTTCCTAAGATTGCATCTTTGGCTAAAATATCAAAAATGCAATCCGATATTCGTTATGTGGAAAACAAACTGTTGAACCTTATACGTTCTAGTATTGCAGACCGTGAAGGGGGATTAAACACATATCAAACCCTATTAGAAACTACCAAATCGTCCTATTATACTGGAGAAAGAGTAGATGCTGCGGTTGTAATGGGGAAAAAAGACTCAAGCTTTGAAGCCGAAAGGGTAGAGCTAAAAGTAAACGGTAAGCCGCTTTTATCTTCCGAATACAAACTTGAAAACGGAAAAGTAGTTTTAAACAAAAAGTTTTCTTCACCCGGTATATACAAATTGGAAGGAGAATTGAAATTTTTGAAAAATGACGAATTACAATCCGTTGCTGTAAACCAAGAATTTTCAGTCATTAATAGACCCAATATGGCTGTTATTTCTGCGGTCAACAACAATGTGTTGTACAAAGTATTACCCAATCCACTTTCAGTTTCCATTCCAGGAGTTCCGAGCAACTCACTTAGAGTATCATCGAACGCAGGAAGTGTTAACAAAAAAGGAAATTTATTTGAAATTTCGATTCCTTTTGAAGCGAAAAGCAAAAAAGTTAAAATCAGTGTTTCAGGTTCGCTCGATGGGAATACCATTAGCCCACCTCCGATGGAGTTTTTGGTGAAATCACCTCCTCCTCCTGAAGCATCATTAAAAGTGAACAATGACTTTTACACAGGTTCTAAGAAAGTTTTAAGAGCCTATTTAGGGCCAGGAACAGTTTCAGCCAAGTTTCCGGAATGGTTCAACTATAACTTGGAGGTATTGGTTACAGGTTTTGATGTCAAAATAGGAAATCTTCCCTCTAAAAAAGTTGATGGAAATCGAATGAGTAACAATTCTAGAGTTTTATCTGATATTAAAAATTCATCAAAAGGTACTGCTGTTTCGATCACTAATATCAAAACAGTAACTAAAATTGGAGGTAAAAATTACAAGCTTCCGAACGAAGCTAGATCTTTTGTTTTATTTATAAACTAAAATCATGAATACTTCGAACAACATAAAACACACATTCAACTCATCAAGGGCAATCATTCCATTGGTTACCCTTGTTGTATTGTTTTTCAGTTTTGTTGGTTTTTCGCAGTCGAATATTTTAAATGCCAAAGACCCATCAGAGATCGGTAAAAAAACACCCGAACAAATCGAAAACGATAACAATAAGTTTTTGGAGTATGGGTTTATTGACGATCGAGACATTCTTTGGAGTAAAATTGTTTATGAACGAATTGACTTATCGGAGCGAATTAATTTCCCCTTACTGTATCCTACTAACGATGCATTATATAAAGACGAACGAAAGTCTCTTTGGAGAATTATTAAAGAAGCAATAATCAACGACTCTATTGCTAATGTTTACGACCCAAGTAATGATAATTTTACAACTAAAATCAGTATTGATTCGATAAAGAATCAAATTAGCAGTAAAGAAGTTGTCAATGGACAAGTTGCAGTCAAACAGCTTGAGTCGGCAGATATTCGATCATACGACATC
>ENA-OUOG01004412-OUOG01004412.1-marine-metagenome-genome-assembly--contig:-NODE-4412-length-12162-cov-5.781051_pt1 | contig 12162 bp, 8 predicted proteins | sample MGYA00248635_ERZ508505 | MGnify/ENA primary metagenome ERZ508505 (study PRJEB26176, sample SAMN06267871) | marine metagenome | isolation source: Saanich Inlet, British Columbia, Canada | place: Pacific...
GACTCGAAGTGCACGCGTCTTACGTCCTTCGCCGTGGCTCGGTCGAAACCGTTTCGATAATCGCCGTAGCTCCGCGACGCGGGACTCGCCGCGGCGTCCGAGTGGAACTTTTCGCCGTGCGTGGTGTTCCGCGACTCGTTGCCGATCCCGAGCCCCTGGAAAAAAGAAGCCAAAGAGAACGGAGCGTGACCCCCGCCCCCGCCCCCGCCCCCGCGGTCGCCATGTCTCGTCGAACCGACAAGCGCCGACGTATCGCGAGTCTCGCCGTCGTCGTCGGCGAGACGACTCGACGACACGGCGTCGGCGACGCGGCGGTAGGCGCGCAGCGTCGCTTTCTGCGCGTCGCGCCCGTCCAGCGGCGCGCTCCACTCGGGCGCGACGTACTGCCCGAGAGTGGGACGCACGTACAGGAAGTGCAAAACGCGGCGAGTGGAGTCGCCGCCGCCCGCCGCGCGAGGAACCTCGCGGTCCAAACGCACGGAACCGCGGGCGACGTCGCCCGGACGCGGATTTTTTTTTTCTTCGGGAGCTGTTACGATCCGCGGCGGAGGCGCGACTCCTCGCGCGGAGTACAAGTCGCGACGATCGTCCGCGTGCTCTTTCACTTCGCCGACGTGCGCGTTTTCGTCGACGCCGTCCAAACGACGAGGCAAAACGACAGGCTCCTCCCGTGTCAAACGACTCACCGTCTGTAAAGGTCTCCCCGCGCTGAGAACCGCCGCGGCGCCCTCCTCGCCGATTTTCGGCGACGGATTAGACGGGCTCGCCGGTTCCGTTTTTTCAACGTCATCATCCGCGCGGGAGACCCGCCGCTCGATGGCGTCCAGCACGCACCCCCCGGTCGATCCGGACACCGAGGAAGACAAACGCAGCGTCTTCTCTATGTCCGCCTTACACCGCCGCGCAGCTGAGAACGCGTCCGGCCCGCCCTCCTCGGCGACGAGCACGAGAAACGTCCCGGCGTCGGAGGTCTCGGAGGTCTCGTCGTCGTCGTCGCGCGCCGTGTCATTCTTCGCGAGTCTCCGGTTGGAAGACAGAACCGTGACGTGCGCGTGCGCGAACGACGTCGGGTCGCGGCGCGGCAGACACACCGGCGCGAAGGTCTCGTCGTTGTGCCTGGACGCCCCGACGTGACGCGCGAAGTGCGTCAGCACGTACACGTCGTCCGGGTGCATCGGGAGACGATCGCGCGGGTGACTCGGCGCGCGCGAAGAATCGCGTCGTCGACGGCTTTTCGATTCGTCGAAACGCGGCGACGCGGCGAGCGCGACGACGTGCCTGGCCGTCGCCACCATCGCGAAAAAAATACCGGACTTGTTTCTCGTACCGTGTGTGCGCATATGTTTCACGTCTCCCAACGCCTCGCGGAGCGCGGCGTACGTTTTCCGCCGTTTGTTACTCGAAAACGGTAACGGCGCCCACGCGCCTAAAAACGCACCCGGGTCCCACGTGCACTGGTGCGCGAGCGCGCCGAGCGCGCGCGCGGCGCCGCCCGTCTCGTCCCGCAGTAACCGGTGGGGATCGAACTTGGAACCCGACCGTAACACCGCGCGCTCCACCGCGGACGTTAACACGAACAAAAGCTGGTGGCGGAACAGTCTGGTTTGTCGAAGCAAAACGTTTTTACTTTCGTTCGCGCGGCTCAGCGCGACGAAACTCAAGCCGTTCTTCGTGAGTGCCACGACACGCGCGTGATTCGGGGGCTTGTTTTCCCTTTCGTTGTGGAAACTCTCGTCGAGGATGAAGGAGACGACGCGCTCCTCGTCGTGCCCCGCGAGCCCTTGGTCGTCGGCGTCGCGTTTAGACCCGAATGAATTGAGCTGCTCGCTCGCGGACGCCAGCATCGCCGAGACGGCCGCCGCGAACGAAGACAGGTTGGCGGCGTCGCCGTACCGCGACCACACGGGCTTGCCCGCGTCGCTCAGGATGAAAAAATGCTTCCTGCGCGCGAGCCATCGCGGGTCGTCGTCGCGCTCGTCCGGCCGACCGCGCGAAGGGTGCCACCGCCAGAAGGGCTTGGGGGGGCGCGACGACGACGCCGAGTCGCGCGCGGAGCCCGCGCGACGCGAGGCGTCCGCCGACGCGTCGCCTCCGGCCATGCCGTGCGCGAAACAATGGAGATTGCGGTGGTGTTTCACAAGCAGTGCGCAGCCGGGTGGAATCGAGCGGATGTCTGATGACTGGAGCCGTTTGGTCGCGAAACGCGAAACGTCGCCCTTGCTCCCCCCGACTCGCGACCCGCCCCGACGCCACTTCGAAGTGCGCGCGCTCGCGAGCCCACGCGTCTCGCGCAGCCTTCCCCGCGCCGGATCGCCCTCCGCGCGCCCGACCCCGTCGTCCGTCCAAAGGCCTCCGCCCGGCAACCCGTCGTCGGCGCCAGATCCGATCTCGGCACCGCCTCGCAGATCTGATCCCGAACGCGCGATGCCGCTGTTGCAGATCGGCGTGAAGTGGGGCAAGGAGGCCCTCGAGGTGGAGGTGGACACCTCGGGCACCGGCCTGGACCTCAAGACGCAGCTCTTCTCCCTGACCGGCGTTCCCCCCGACCGCATCAAGCTCATGGGCCTGAAGGGCGGCAAGGCTGTCGCGGACGACACCGCCCTGGAGACGTGCGGTCTGGAGGAGCTCGCTAAGAAAAACAAGAAGCTGATGATGATGGGCAGCACCGCCGCGGTGATCCAGGCGCCCGCGACGGAGATCACGTTCGTGGAGGACCTCCCCGAGGACGAGCAGATGGCGGCGTCGATGAAGAACTTCTCCCCCGGGTTAACGAACCTGGGGAACACGTGCTACATGAACTCGTGCTTACAATGCCTGTACGCCATCCCCGAACTGCGGGCCGCGCTCGAAGAGACGTGCGGCGCCGCCGCCGGCGACAACAGCGCCGGAAACAACGCGGGAGGCCGCGCGTTGGCGACCGCGACGCGCGATTTGTTCAACGAGATCAAGACCAGCAACGCCGCGGTGACGCCCTTTCGGTTCCTCGCGCTTTTAAGGCAGCTCTTCCCTCAGTTCGCGCAGGTGGGCCAAGGGGGAGTCTACTCGCAACAGGACGCCGAGGAGTGCTGGAGCCAGATCGTGGGATCGCTGGCGCGTGAGGCGCCTGCGATTCACGACCTGTTCGCGATACACCTGGACATGAAGTTGCGCTCTGAGGAAACCAGCGAGGAGCGCGTGGAGACCCTCACCCAGCTCACCTTGAAGTGCAACATCACCATCGACGTGAACCACCTCGGCGAGGGGTTCAAAGTCGCGCTCGCCGAGGAGCGCGAGTTAAGGTCTGAGATCGCCGGACGCGACGTCGTGTTTCGCGGCAACTCGCTGGTTTCGCGCCTGCCGCCGGTGCTCACCGCGCACTTAGTCAGGATGTTCTACAAGCAGGCGTCCAACCTGGACGCCGAGGGCTCCGCGGGGAACAAAGCTAAGATTTTACGGTCGGTGACGTTTCCGGAACGGCTCGACATGTACGAGTTCTGCTGCGACGCGCTTAAGGAAACGCTGGACCCGGCGCGGCGCGATAAGATCGAGGCGGAGGAGATCGAGGCGATGGCGCGTCTCAAAGCCGATCCCAGAGCGCAGCTCAACGCGGAGGTGAAAGCGGGCACGAAGGAGGAAGCCGACAAGGCGCTCGAGGCGATGAAAACCGGCGAGGCTTCTGAGATTGACGGCGGGTCCACGAAACGCGTCAAGACGGACGAGAGCGCCGGCGGGTCAGCCCCTTCCGCGGACGCGGAGATGGCTGAGGCGGACGACGCGGCGACCGAAGTGGCGCGCGCCGAGGCTTCCAAGCTCAAGTGCGACGGGACGCGTCCCACCGGTTTCTACGACCTGATCGCGGTGCTGACGCACAAAGGTCGCTCGAGCGACTCGGGCCACTACGAGTCCTGGGTGCGGAACGGCGACGGGTCGTGGACCGAGTTCGACGACCACGCGCCGTCGCCGAAGACGGCGAGCGAGATTCTCGCCCTCAAGGGCGGCGGCGACCACCACATGGGCTACATCCTCGTGTACAAGGCGCGGTACATCTGACAGTAAGTCTATGTAGTCTAGTCACTACGTCGCGGTGCGCGAGAAAAACTATTAGCGCGACTTTTTTGTTGACTTTTTGAGGGCGAATTCACGAATCCGTCGTCATCGCGCTCCGTCCGCGACGCGACGCGACGGTGGTCGTAAAACCGAAAGCCGTCCATCGCGAAGCGGCGGTGGGAAGAAAGAAAACGTCTATAGGTTATATCACAGGATAAAGCGTCCTCCTACCCGGTCACGCGACGTCGCCGTTCGTTTCCGGCTCGGGCGCGACGTTCGTCGGCGTCGCCAGCACCCATCGCGGGATGTCGTATTTCGCGCCTCGCTCGTCGAAGACGACGGTCAGGTGCGGGGTCGCCACGATGATCCCCGCGCTCTCGACGAACAGACGCGCGGTCTGTATGTCGTCCGAGCTCTGCGCCGAGGTCACCGCGGCCTTGAGCACGTCCCAGATCTCTCTGCTGCCTCCGTACGAAGGCTGCGTGTCCCAGAACTCCTCCCGTTTTTTGTGCAGCTCGCTCAGGGTCGGGGGGGGCTCGATTTTGAATGGAGGCGGCAAGGTCCAGTTCGGGTAATGCGTCCCGCCGACGCTGGACGTGACCGGCTTGTTGTTCGCCTCGCCCGCGGGGGTGGAGGCGATGCACCCCATGGCGTCGCGACGGACGCGCGTCCGGCGAAGTGCGGCGGAGTTCTCCGCGCGCGTGTCGAACGACGCGTTTCACAACGAAGCGCACGAGTCTCGGACGCGTAACTGTCGGACTGGAAAAATCGGGAAGCCAGTTGTCACGTGGGCAGCGCCGCTCGTCGTCGCGCGTCGCCGTTCGCTCTCCGAGCGAATCCCTACCGACACTCGCCGACGCGCGCGCGCAACCTCGGGCGGTACGTGACCTCGAGGACCTCCGCGCCCGCCGGAGCCACCGCGGGAGCACCCGAAGGCGATGGGCGGCTCGCAGTCCCGCGCGTCCGCCTCCCCCGCGGGCGCGCCGAGCGGCGGCGTCGCGGCGGGTCCGCCCGGATCGGCGCCCGCGCCGTGCGCCGGCATGCGCGAGCAGTTAGAGCCCGGCTCGGACTGCCCCGTCCCCGAGGAGTACCGCGGCAAGCACGGCATCTTCAACGTGTACAATCAGCCCATCGACCCGCGGAATAACATGCCCGCGACGGCGAGCCAGGCGATGGCGCCGGGGCAGCGCACGCCAATCTCCACCGCGAGGCAACCGAGCACCATACCGAAATCGGGCGCGTCGGGAACGTGGACGTACCCGTCGCCGCAGATGTTCTACAACTCGTTAGTGCGCAAGGGCAAAGCCGAGGACTGCTCTCCCGAGGACATGCACACGGTGGTGAGCGTGCACAACTCCATGAACGAAGACACGTGGCGGCGTGTGGTGACGTGGGAAAAACTGCACGCGAACGAGTGCCGCAACCCGATGTTGCTGCGGTTTTTAGGGAGGCCGGATGACTTGAGCCCCCTCGCGTTCGTGCGGAAGTGCCTGACCGGTGAAAAACCTTTCGACCGGCACGACTGGTACGTCGACCGCAACGGCAAGCAGGTGCGGTACGTCATCGACTACTACTTCCACGAGGACAAGGCGGGGACGCCCGGCCAGTTTGACCTCGTCGTAAGACCGGCGGCGGATGATTTGGAGAGCGTAATGGACCGAGTGAAGATGAGCGTGTACGTCGCGTGCGCGTCGGTCGGCATACCGTGCCCCATCACGGGGAACAACGGCGCGATCGGCGCGGAGGCTGCCGCGCCCAACACCACCGCGCCGGAGGCGTGAGAGGCTTCTGCACTGAGAGGCGCGAGTCCAGTGGTAAGAGCCTTCAAAATATTCATTCATCAGCGCGTGATAAAGCGAAAGTCTCTGTTCTGTGTTGCGCCCACGACTAAAAAACGAGTCTTCGTCCGTCGTCTCTTCCTGCGCCACAATGGCGGGCGCGCTCGGGGCGTCCGCGGCGTTCCGCCCGGGGACGCGCGCGGCGCGCGTGTTCCTGGAGCGCAACCCGTACGTGGCGTGGGAGGCGCAGCGGCAGGCGTTCGCGCACCCCGCGTTCACGGGCGTGGTGCACCCGCATCTGCCGCACTGGGAATCTCCCGCGGACGACGGCACGCCGCGAGACGACGCGACCGACGCGGCCGACGCGCACCACCCCCCCGAGCCCACGAGCGCGTCCCGCTCGTGGCTCCCGCGCGTCGCGCGCCTCGGGCCGATGGAGGCGCGCGCGCTCCCCTCGACGCACGTGCAGACCGTCTCCGCGTCGTGGTGCCGCGATCTGGATGACGCGCGCGCGTTCATGCGCGTCGCCGCCGACGCCGGCGCCACCGCTTTGCTGTGCGTCACCGGGGACGCGAGCCGACACGCGCACGACCTGGACGCGCTCGCGCTTCTGCGAGCGGCGCGCGCGTTGCGAGACGCCGGCGAGATCGATTCCGACGTGCGTCTCGCGTGCGCGGCGAATCCGTGCGCGGAGGCGTCCGCCGCCGGCGCGGCGGATGGATTGCAAAAAAGAAAAAAGAAAAGCGCCTCCGCGCGGCTCGAAGAAAAGCTCGAGGCGGGCGCCGAGACGGTCATCACGCAACCCTCGGTGGTTCCCGCGCTCGCGCGCGTTTGGCGACAAGAGATCCATGCTAGCGGCCTGGTAAACGACGTCGAGCACATCGCGGGGATCGCGATTCCCACCTCGAAAAGAGCCGCGGAGCGATGGATGCGTTTGGTGTTTGGCGAATCGTACGACGACGTTTACGACGGACCAGACGCGCGCGCGTCGGTTCCCGAAACAAAACCGACCGACGAGACCGTCCTTACGCTGCGACGCGGAATGATCCTCGAGCAGCTGGATGCGTGGGATTCGATGCAGCGCTTCGCGTCACACACGCTTTCGCCCGACGAAACGAAACAGACGTTCGTTAAACGGTGGATCGAGGAACGCGCCGAGTTAGCGGCGGCGGAGGCGTTGACTTGCGTTTTTTTTCCGGCAAACGGCGCGCACGTCATGCCGGTCACGCCTTTGGGGTACGCGTCCGCGACGGCCGTCGCGGACGCCATACAGAGACTCACACAGTAGGTTTTTAGTCAAGAGCGCTCTTTCTCGTGTCCGTCCTTTATTAGCCTTGTCTCGCGCGCGTCGGGCGACGACGCGGACCACCTCGTTTTTAGCGTTCCTCGTTTTTATAGCCGCGCTCGCGTCGTTCGAAACGCGCGCTCGCGCGCTTGACGAAACTGACCACGAAAAAGACGCTTTTGCTCGATGTGTGTTTTTGGAAGACTGTTTGCGCACTGAAAAGTCGCTCGTCTTCGCTGGTCAACGCCCGCTCGAAACGCGCGAAAGCGAATCGCTTTATCCGACGCGGCTCACTCCATGGCGAGCGACGAGGGGGTCCCTGAAGTCGGCGGGGAGAATTCGGAATCGGTGGCTGTGCCCGTGTCCCCCGACCCTGACCCGGAGCCCAAGCCCAAGGAGAAGAAGGAGAAGAAGGAGAAGAAGGAGAAGAAACCCTCGAAGGTCTTTCCCGCGATGAGCACCCCGAACAGGGTCGCGCCGTCCCCGGGAGGCGTCCCGGGCTTGACCGGCGGTGTGTCGCCGCTCTCCCCGGGAAAGGGCAAATTCGGGGATGGCGATTCCTTCTCCCCCGACGCCTCCCGGCGCTTCGCCGCCGCGGCGTACGAGCCGGAGGTGCTTCAGTCCATCCGCAGGCAGCCCTCGCGGCACGACCTGCCCCAGCGCGCGCGCGTCTGCTGCTTCTCCGTGAACTGGGACGACGCGTACGAATTCACCGCCCCCACCCCGAATGTGTGGTGGAAACGATTGATGGCCAAGTGGGGCCTCGTGCCGCGTTCGTTCGAGGGCACTTTGTTCGACGTCGTCGACGAGATGCAGCGGTGCGGGCACATCTCGCAGATGCAGTCGCAGCAGCTTTACGGGTTAGTGCGCGTCGCGATGGGCAACCAGTACAAAGCCGAGCTGGACATGCAGAAGCACTTGATGCTTCAAACAACCGCGGCGGTGTGCGGCGCGGTCGTGCCGGTGATCATCGGCGTGCAGAGCACTCTGGAAAACGCGCTGGTCAAGCAGTACATCAGCTACTTCGCCATCTTCCTATCGTTGCTCCAGACCCTCGCCGGGACGGTCTCGCAAGTCGGCGGGTACAACCAGAACGCCATCACTTTAAGAATGACCGCCGCGGAGATCAAGGCTGAGATTTACAAGTACGAGAGTTTAGCGGGCGAGTACTCCAACCCCGCGGATTACCAGGCGCAGTACCCCAAGCTCATGCACCACCTGGCGGAGTTCCGGCAGAAAGCCGTCGCGGCGGCGTACGAGGGGAGGGGCGGGAAGGGGGGGAAGGACGAGAAGAAAGCAGAGCAGGACGAAGCGAAGAAGGTGAACGACTCGATGCTCGGAGACAGAATGCGAGGCGTGTAGTTTTTATGCGTATTTAGTCGTTCAAACGCGTTTCGTCTACACCGCCTGCGAGGATGACCCTCCGCTCGGCCCCAAGCCGTACCTGTCCCGGAACGACGACAGCGGCTCTTTCTTGTCCTCCATCACCGCGCTCATGTAGACGATCATCAAAATCGCGAGCACCAGGAAACAGCACGCGGCGAACAACCCGAACCCCGCGACCGCGGCGAACATCTCGTTATCTTTGCCCGTCCAAACCGCGTCGCCGAGGTCGTTCAGCCACCGCTCGTGCGAGTACAACGACACGCCCGCTTCGCCCAGCACGAAGAACATGTGGATGGCGGACCCCACGATCAGACCGTAAGAGAAACCCGCGCCCGTCTTGGCGATGGTCTGTATGCGTTATCGTTTCGTTTCGGTGGTCGCGAGTAGTAGTGTCGAACAAGAAAAGGACGAGGCGTGTTCAGTTTCGGAAGAGACGCGACGTGTGAACGCTCTCGGCGTGAAAAAAAAATGTGTTTTTCGTGCGCGCGTTCGACGTTCGCGTTCGTTTTCGATGTCGGCGTCGCCCGCGTGGGCTGTCGCGCGACCCGGGCCTTTTGGCGGGCCGTTCGGGTTTTTTTTCGCGGAAGCCACACGCCACGCGTACCTTCCTCAGCAGCACCACGAGCGAGAAGATGAGGAAGAGCCCGATGAGCACCACCGCCCACGCGCAGGTGGCGACGATGCCGGTCACCAGGTTGGCGCTCGTGCGATCGTTCTCTTCGAACGTGTCATACAGCTTGCTGATCTTCTGCCCTTGCACCACCGCGAGCAGCCCCCAGATCGTCTGCACCAGCGCGTTCCAGGTCCAGGCGACCCAGAGGATCTTGCGCGCGCTCCAGTCGTAGCACCCGATCCACATCGTACGAGGCGAGCCGAGGCGGTGCCGCACGAAGTGAAGCGCGAGCACGCGCTTCGAACGAAGCTCGTTTTCCTTCGCAGTAGTGGCGAAAAAATTCGACACGAGGAGGAAATTTGAACCCGTCTCTTCGCGCGCGGCCCTTTCGACCCGCGCTTCCACCGGTGAACGGCGAGGCGTTTCAAAGGCACGAGGAGGCTTCGAGTCGACTCGACCGGTACGCGAATCTTTCGCCCCGAAGCCCCCGAAGCCCCGATCCAGGTCAGCACCGCGAGTGGCACACACGCACATGCCGAACGATTGACGATCGCGCCTCGCCAAAGCAGCTTCGCGCGGCGGGAAGGCATCGGGGAACGGACCGGCGACTGTCGGTCTGCGCGCGGCGGTGCGCGTTCCTCTCGACGAGCGATGTCCGACGACGGCGCCCGGCGCGCGCCCGCGTCCGTCTCGGGCGTGAGCGAGACCAGCACCTCTTCGCGATCGGGGAGCGCCCTGGAGCACGCGCTCGAGGCGTCGTCGCGCGCGGGCGTGCGCGAGCAGGCGGCGCAGCGCGCGCTCGGCGGCGGGAACGTGCTTTACGACCCGCTCGGGGTGTTCCTCGCGGGCGAGCGCGCGGTGGCGAGCGTCGCCGGGTCCATCGACGAGACGGCCGAGACGAAGCGCAAAAGACCCGTCGCGGTGGTCGCCGCCTCGGCGGTGCGGCACCGCGCGATCGACGACGTGATCCTCCGCGAGTGCTCTTCCGCGCGCGACGGCGTGCGGCAGGTGGTGGTCATACAGCCGGGGTTCGGCACGCGCCCGTACCGCCTCGCGCTGCCCGACGTCACGTGGTTCGAGGTTGACGCCATGGAAGTGCTGCTCCTGAAGCGGCACCTCATCCGCGCCGCGGGGGGGGGCGAGAAGAGCAAGGCGCTCAGCGCCGCGCCTTCTTTCGGCGGCGCGGGCAAGGCCAAGACCGCCGCGGGCGCGCAGGAGACGCCCTTCGCGCACCTCGCCACGCCCTCCGTGCGCGACGTCAAGCTCGTCGGGTTCGACGTCAAGAAGGAGATTCGAGAGATGGCGTCGCGAGGCGGCGGAGGCGCCGGCGGCGTCGGCGCCGACGCCGCCGGCGCCGACGCGAACAAAAAACAAAACGCGTCAAAGTCGACGACGCGCCTCGCGGCGGCGCTCGAGAAGGCCGGCTTCGACACTTCAAAACCGTGCGTGTTTGTCATCGAGGACGCGCTCACTACGCTCGAGCCGTGGGAGGCTCGGTTCCTGATGCGCAGCCTTCCGGTGTGCGCCCCGGGAAGTACTTTGGTCGTCGCGGGGGTCCCGCGCCGGGTCAAAAAATGGGCCGAGCGCGCCGCGAAGGCGGCGCTCGCCTCCGGGTCGGCGACCGTCGACCCGGACGCTTTGCGTTTAGCGGAGATCGCGAGCCGGTGGCGCTGCGACCTGGAACGATCTAAGCCTCGCGAAAAAGGCTGGTTTCTCTTCCCCTTCAAGAACCGTTTCGTGAAAAGTGTCAGCGCCAGCCTGGCGACGCACGCGGTGGCGTACGGCGCCGTCGCCGACGCCGACGTGTACCGCGCCGACGCCGAGCGCGTCGCCGAGTTCAAAAAGAAAAAAAGAGGGTTCCTGGGTCTGCCCGGCGCGCCTGGCGTGTTTCTGTTCCCGGTCAAACCCAAGACGCTGGTGACCCCGATCGCGCCGGTCCTGGGTAAAGTTCCTGTGCTTAATTCTGTTTTGAAAAAGCTCAACGTACTGGACGACGACGCGACGTCCTATGCGCGCGTCGCGCCTCGAGGTCCCCCCGCGACGTCTGGAAAATTCAACGCGCTCGTCTTGGCGGTCGTCCCTCGCGCGCGCGAGGGCGGCGCGAGTAAAAGGTTTTTGCAGACTGAGAAGAAGTACGCGCGCGCGCACCGCCGCGGCGTTCGCGGCGTAATCGCGAATTGTCTGAATACCGCGTTCGAAACTCCGCTCGGGCGCGTCGCGGTGGTCACAGGGTCGGTGCTTCTCGGTCATAAGTACGGAGACGATTTAAATCGCGAGGCGCGGAAGGTGGCCAAACGCACGCGCGACGCCGGGCGCGGCGCGCTCGACGCCGGGCGGAGGTTTCGGGACGAGACTTTAGTGCCCTTCGCGGAGACCACCGTCGGACCGTTCCTGAACGAGCACGTCGCGGCGCGTCTGCCGGGGGAAGTGACGTTTTTCGGGGGGGAAGGGGGGAAGGGGAAGGGGAAGGCGCCGAAGGCGAAGGCGAAGGCGAAGCCGCCGAAGGCTGAGCCGAAGGCAAAGAAGCAGTAGCGGTGGCGTTTTTACATCTTTTCGTCACACGCGTCATTCACGGATCGAGTCTCGTCGGACGCGAACGCGGCGACTGTCCGGAGATGTCTACCTGCACTCCGAGCATTTGCGTTTCAGCTTGCCGTGCGGGCAGCCGGTGCAGTCCGCGCAGTCGTACTTCAGCTTGCCATGCGGGCAGCCGGTGCAGTCCGCGCAGTTGCCTTTCAGCTTGCCATGCGGGCAGCCGGTGCAGTCCGCGCAGTGGTGTTTCAGCTTGCCATGCGGGCAGGGGTTGCAGCCCACGCAGAAGCGTTTCACCTTCCCATGCGGGCAGCCGCGGCAGGCCGCGCAGTCGTACTTCAGCTTGCCATGCTGGCAGCCGGCGCAGTCCGCGCACAAGCGTTTCACCTTGCCATGCGGGCAGGGGTTGCAGTCCGCGCACAAGTACTTCAGCTTGCCATGCGGGCAGGGGTTGCAGTCCGCGCAGTCGTACTTCAGCTTGCCATGCGGGCAGCCCGTGCAGGCCGCGCAGTTGCGTTTCAGCTTGCCATGCGGGCAGCCGG
>ENA-OUOG01004414-OUOG01004414.1-marine-metagenome-genome-assembly--contig:-NODE-4414-length-12161-cov-6.396971_pt1 | contig 12161 bp, 6 predicted proteins | sample MGYA00248635_ERZ508505 | MGnify/ENA primary metagenome ERZ508505 (study PRJEB26176, sample SAMN06267871) | marine metagenome | isolation source: Saanich Inlet, British Columbia, Canada | place: Pacific...
CTCGGGGGCTCCATCGCGACCGCCTTTTGTTTTTGTTTTTGTTTTTGTCAGGGGGTTTCCACCGCGAGCCGCCTTCTCCCGCTCCGCCTTGGCGCGCGCGGCCGCGCGCGCGGCGGCGTCGCGCTGCGTCAAGTGGCTCACCGCGTCGCCGATGGGCTTCGAACGCTTCTCCCGCTGGTACGCCGGAAGCGTCGTCTCTTCGTTCGAGGCGCGCTTTGCGTCCGCCGCGTCGCCGCCCATGGTGAACACGAAGTCGGGTTTGCGGCGTGCGTCCGCGAGCGGCTCGCGCGCCGTTTTTTTTCGCGCGGCGCGAGCGCTCTTCGCGTCGCTCGAAGAGGAACGAACGAACGATTCCGGCGCGTTTGTTACTTCTTCCTTCTCCTCCGAGAAAGTCTCCGCCTCGTCCTCGTCGCGTTCGGGCGGCGCGACGGTCTCCTCCGGCGACGCCGTGGTCGCCTCGCTTCGCTCTTCCGTCGCCGCGGTCGTTTCCCACGACGCGCCGAACAAACTCCCGGTGGTCTGCGCATCCTCCGCCGCGAACGGATCGAAGGTGTCTTCGCCTTGTTCCGCCGCGGCGGCGACGCGCCGCCGCGTCGCGGAGGATGCGCCGTCGCGTCCGTCGATCCAGTCCACCGTCCGCTGGAACCACGTCGTGGGGGGCTCGCCGGACTCAGCAGCCACGCGACGCTCGCGCCACGCCGACTTGATGCCGCGACTGAGCGTCTTCGTCACGATTTGGCCTGCGCGAAGACGGTCGAGGAGAGGTCGGGTCGGGCGCGTCAGTCGGGTGCGCGCGGGAAGAGACGAGGGGTGCCCACCGGGGTGTCAGATCGTCGTTTCGGGCTGGAGAGCGGCACGAACCTTCAGCGGGCGCGGGGCACAGCACGAGCAGCGCGCATACTGCGACCAGAGCCGGTCGTCGCGCGAGCGCGCCCATGCGGTGGCGGTCGGTGGGCGAACGCCAGACGCCGAAGGCCGCGAACGCGCTCTCGAAAATGAACGCCGCGGTTGTTGTTACCCAAGTTTCAGCTGTTCCCAAACCCGCCTCTTCAGATTGCACCGCGCGTCCCCGGGTCGAGGATCGCGAGCCGGCCATAGCGTCGGTCGGCCGCCGCTCTCGCCGGCGCGTCCGCGTGCGATCCGGGTCGGATCTCGCCCGCCGCGTGCGCTTCCGCCATGGGTCGAGCATCCTCGTCCTCCTCCTCGGATTCGTCTTCGTCATCGAGCCGCGAGCGGAAGAAGCGCAAACGCGACAAGGAGAAGAAACACAAGCGCAAGCGCAAGTCCGAGTCGAAGAAACGTCGGAAGCGGGAGGACGATCCCGAGCGTGAGCGCCTGAAGGAAGCGAGACGTCTGCTGAAGCGACGAACCAGAGCCGCGGACGAGGCGCTGGTGCCCTCAGCCGCGGCCGAAAAGAAACGAAAACCGAACAATGCGGCGGGAGGACTCGCGCTTCCCGGCGCCGCGGGCGAAACCCCCCTCACCGCCGCGCAGGAGGCTGCCGCGCGCGTCGCGGCGGCGCGCGCGGCGGCCCTCCAGGAGGACGCCGCGCTCGAACGTCTGGGCGCGCCCAGGGAAGACGTCCTCGGGTTCCGAAACGCAAGTATCGCGGGTCTCGCCGGTCTCGACGCCGACGCCGCCGCGCCCGGAACAGTCGGCGCCTCTTCGTTTGACGCGCGGCGCGCTCGGCAAAAAAAAGCCGCCGAGCGCCTCGAGGCTTTGTTGCCCGCGCCGGCCACGGGGAGGGAGGCTCTGTTCGAAAAGCGCGCGGCCGCGCGCGCCTCGAATCGGGAGATGGCGAACGCCAAGGAGGAGGGCATGTTCGCGTCGGGTTTCGGCGGCGAGCTCGGCGGCGGCGGCGCGGATGAGTTTCGAGCCGCGCTCGCGGCGAACCGAATGAAACGCGAGGCGCGTGAGCGTCGACGCGGCGTGGACGGCGCGAGCGCGGCGCTTCGTCTGCGGGAGCACAGGCGTTTAGAGGCGGAGAAGATGGGCGCGTTCCAGGACATGGTGGGGGGTCTGGGGGAGGGCGAGCGGATAGAGATCCCGAGGAGAGAGTAGCGGGCGGCGCGAGTTCGAGAACTCTACGGAATGACATCATAAACGCGAAAACGAAATTGAGCGAAGACAGTTTTTTTTTGTCGACGCGCGTCGCCCGCGTCGCGCCCGATCGCGCGCGGAAACGACGCGACCGCCGCGAAAAAAAAGGGCGCGCCCGTGCGGTGAAAAAAAAGCGCCCGCGACGCGCACTTTCGCAGGCGCCGAGCGGTGCGGGTTGGCACCAGCGCGTGTCTCGAGACCGACGCGAGCGATGCCTCCCGACGCACCCGTGTCCGCGTGCGACACGGACTTCAGCGGGATGGGCATTTACGTCGACGGCCGCGTGAAGAACGAGCTGGACGAGCTGCTTGCCACGAAACCCGCGTCCGATCTGACCGCGCGCGACGTGCACCTCATCGCGTCCATGCACTACCTGGACGACCAGCCCATGTTGCGCGCGGCGGAGTTCTTCGGGCTCACCGCGAAGGACGACGTCGAGGCGGGCGGTCTTTCCGAGCCGCTCGACGCGGTCGCCGCGACCGCGGATGACGCCGCGTCGACCAAGACCATTTTGGATTTCGGCGCCGGTTTCGCGGGCGACGCGCGGTGCCTGGCGAGCGAGTTCGCGAACGTGCGCGTGACGTGCGTGGAGGTCCAGCGGCACATCCACGACGCCGCGGAGATGTTCACGCGGCTCCTCGGTCTCGGCAAGAACTGCCTGCACGAGTGCGTGGACGTGTTCGATACGCCAGGCGGGCTCGACGCCGACGCCGACGCCGTCGCGGGTACCGTGCCCGGCGCGCCCTTCGACTTTCTGTACAGCGTGCTCGTGGTGCTTCACGTCCCGCAGCGTGAAGCGCTGTGGCGCGCGCTCCACGCGAACCTCAAGCCGGGCGCCGCGGTGTACGTGGAGGACTACTTCGCGGCGAGGCCTCTGAGTGAGAGGGACCGCGAGCAACTCGCGGGGCCGGTGGCGTGTCCGTACCTGCCCTCGGCGGAGGAATATCGCGAGACGCTTAAAAAAGCCGGCTTTGTGGACGTCGAGTGGGAAGTGATGACGGACGCGTGGACGCCGTTCATCGAGACTAGACTCGCCTCTTTCCGGGAAAAACAAGAGAGGAACCTGCGCGTGCACGGCCCAGAGCTCACCGCGGAGCTGGAGCTGTTCTACGCCACCGTGCACGAGCTGTTCACGCGCGGGAACGTGGGGGGGGTGCGGATCCGAGCGCGCAAGAAAGCGTGATGCCGAGCGAATTTTTTTTTTCCTGCCTGTTTGTTTCCCAGTCTCTCGTCTCTCGAAATCGAAAAAGTCGCCCGCCCTGACCTGAGAGTCTGTCTGTTTTGCGCGAAAAAACCCTCGTCATCAGAGTCCCGTCCCCTCGTCAGAGCGCGACGCACGCACTCGACGTCGTCGTCATGCGCGCCCGCACGCGCATCGCCGCGATCGCGACGCTCCTGCTGCTCGGTTGCGTCAGCACCGTGACCGCCGTCGGGTGCGTGCCGTGCCGCGCCCTCGGCCGCGCATCTTCGGGACGGCACCTCTTCCCCCCGCCCTTTCTCGCGATCTCGGCTCGTCCCTGACCACCCGACCCCCGCCCCCGACGCGCAGCGAGCTGAAAGCCATCGATTTCGGCGAGGTGGTCGCCGCGGAGCACCACGACGTCTCCGGCGTGGTCGCGATGAGCATGATGAAAGGCTTGAGGACCAGCGACGTGAAGATCACCCTGGTGGTGAACGGAGGGCAGTCCGTCGCGACGCGGGTCAAACCCGACGGATCCTTTGCGCTCCTGGACGTGCCCCCCGGGTCGCACCTGCTGGAGACGTTCGCGCTGGGGTACAGCTTCCCCCCGATGACGGTGCGCATCGGCGCGGACGGGACGATCCGCGCGGCGTACGCGGAGGACCCCACGGTGCGGTTCGAGTCGCCGCTGGTCCTGAAGCCGGTGTCGGCGGCGACGTACTTCGAGCACAGGCAAGGGCTGTCCCTCGGGTCGCTCGCCAAGAACCCGATGTTCCTGATGGTCGCGTTCACGGTGCTCATGGCGTGGGCCATGCCCAAGCTCATGGAGAGCATGGACCCCGAGGAGCTCAAGGAGATGCAGGAGAAGATGGGCGCCATGGGCGCGCAGCCGAGCATGGGCGACCTGTTCTCGGGGAAGATGTTCGAGGACGCGAAGGCGCAAGCCGAGGCGAGCCGAGGGAACGGCGCGGCGACGCCGAAAAGGAAATAAAACGCATATTGTAGTTCTCTTCGCCGCGCGGTAGTACATACGACGCACGCGCGACTCGTTCTACTCGCGTTCGCGCTCCTTCCCGCTCTTCTCGCGCCAACGCCTCGCTATGCCCTCGACGTGCGCGGCGCCCACGACGGCGACGATGACCATCGCGCCTTCTCGAAAAGAAGCCTCAGACGGCGCGAGAAGAGAAGACGGGTCCCACGCCTTTTCCAACGCGTACAGAGCCAAAGCCTCCGGCGCGTCTTTTTCTGTTTCTTCGTCGTCTCCCGCTCGAGCCTTGACGCGCGCGTACGCCGGGACCGAAACGCCGGCGCTTCGCTCCGCGAGACACCAAGCGGCGTCGAACAGACGCGCGTCGCGCCGGGTCACTAAAGCGTCCGTCAGAGCGGCTGGTAATTCGCTCGGCGATTCGCGCGTACTTCGTCCGTTCTCGTTTTCGTCTCGGCTTTCGTTTTCGTCAAAAACGAAACCCCGCAGCGCCGCGGCGACGTCGTTCCGGAGCGCGCCTTTGTCGGACGCGAAGACGGAGTTTAATAAGCGAAAGCTCGCGTCGAGGACCGAGCCGAGTTTTTTTGTTTGTGTGCCAGCCGTGGCCGTGGCCGTCCCGTTTTCTTTTTCTCCAAGCGAAACGCCCTCGAGCCCCTCGACGACGCCGGCGAGCGTCTCCGACGCCGGGACGTCGCCGAGCACAACCGCCCGCGCGCCCGCCGCCATCGCCGACGCGAGCGCGGCGACCGTCTCGGCGCCCGCCGGCGCCTTCTGGTCCAGGCGCGCCGCCACGAGCTCCTGCGCCAGCTCGGAGGCTGCCAGGTACGCGCGCGCGGCGAGGGACGTCTCGCCGGGCATCGAGGAAACCGAACGCAACGTCTCCGCGACGCGCGCGACGCGAGTCGTCGCGGAAACCTTTTCATTTTCATTCTCGCGCGTGCTTTTTTGTTTTGTTCGCGTCGGAACCGCGTCGGACGGAACACTCCCGGAGTCCTCTCTGGAGTCTTTCGCCTCCTCTCTGGAGTGGCCGACGTGCGGGAACGTGCGTTCGCCATCCAGCGCGACACGCACCCACACAACTCCGCCCTCGTCGACGGAGTCCGTTGTCTCTTTCCCACAAAAAGAAACGACGTCGACGGAGGCGCCCGGACACGACGCGCGAGCCGACGCGCCGAGCGCCGAACGAAGCGCGACGCCTTCCCACAAAGAAGCTTCTTCTTCTTCTTCTTCTTCGTCGTACGCGTCTTCTTCGTCGTCATCGCCGTCATCATCTCCCTCCTCCTCTTCCTCCTCTTGGAGCAGCATCTGCAGCGCTCCGCGCACGATTTCCCTCTCCACCGAAGCGCGCGCCCCGAAGGCGCGGCGCGCGCGCCGGCCCCACGAGAAGCGGATGTCCGCCGTCACCGCCGCCGCCGCGTTCGGCGCGACGCGGAGCTCCACCGAGCGCACGGCGATGACCTCCGTTAAAGGTTCGCGTTTGATAGAAGTACCCGCGAAACCTGTGTCGGTGGTCGAATCGAGGCGCGCGGCGACCAACGCGGGCGCGGCGGCGACGGCGTCGGCGTCCTCGTCGAGTACGTCCACGTCCACCTCGCGGAAGTGGCCGAGCGCCATGAGCGCGTCGCGGTCGCGAGCGAGGTCGCGGGGGGTCACGACCGCGCCCGCTCGCGCGCGCAGGAGCGAGAGGAGCTCCGCCTCAGACGCGCCGGGAAGCGGCTTGGAGGGGAGGCCCTCGATGCGCACCGCGCGCGGGATGACCGCGGGGGGGGGCGCGGTGTCGGCGGAAACGCCCGCGAGGGCGGCGGCCATCGCGGCGGGCGCGCGCTCGGCGCACAGCTCGAGCACGACCGCGTCCGGTCGCAGGCGCCGCATCAGCGCGCGGATGTCGCGCGCGGCATCGTCCACGAGCACGTGCGATACCCCGACCAGGTGTAACGTCGCACCTCCTGGACCGTCGTCCAGGCGCACCACGCGCGTCGCGTCCGAGACACGCGCGTCGGCGTCGGCGGTGACGACGCGTCGCGCGGTCCGTTCCCACGCTCGGCATCCTGCGCCGCGCCGCGGACGAAGCGCCGCCGTCGCGCGCGCCTGCCCCAGACACGCCGCGGACGCCACCGTCATCGCGCGAGAAGCCCCGTGCGGCGCGCGCGCGCGCGTCTCCCCCGAGGAACGCGACGATAATCGATGTCAACGCGCGACGCACCCGAGACGTTTCGGAGAGGTCGAAGAAGTTCGGCGCCGAAACGTGAACCACATGAACGGGGGCCCGCAAACCTTTTTCAAAACTGCTTTGTCGAAAAAACGAAAAACGCGCGCGCTACTCGTACTCCGGCTCGAACGCGCCGTGGAACGTGTATGGGACGTGAAACGGTAGGTGTATCCGCGCGAGTTCCGGGCCTGTGATGTCCTGTGCGTCCAGCACCACCACCGACGACAAATGCGAACCCGAGTCGTACTCGAGGTACAGCAAGTATCCGGCGTCCTCGTCGTCGGATACCGCGTCTTTTTCGGCGTCTTTGTTCGCTCGGGGCACAAACTCAACCTCCGACGGGAAAACACCCGCGGGAAGGAACCTCACGGCGTGCGTCTCCGCGCCAGCCTCGAGCTTCTGTATGGCGTCGAAGTACCCGCCGCCGGACCCGGAAAACGCCAAAGTGTACACGAACCGCGGTTTACGTCCGGACGTAAACGTTTTCGGATTAACGACCGGGAACTCCATCGGGAGCGCGCCAGCGACAAAGCCGGAGGCGCGCTCCGTTGACGACGCGCGCTTGACGGGTGGCACGAACGGCGCGTCCGAGAGTAACGCGCCCGTTTTTAAGTCGATCACGTACTCGCACAGCGTGTTGTACCCATCCTCCGCCCACGTGCTGGAGTACATGTCCGCGAAGCGCGCTTCCAAGGCGTCGCGATGACCGCGAAGCTCGCCCACCAAAACGACGCACGTCTTTGTTTTCTCCTCGTCTAACGCGTCGCGCGCGCCGCAAAAGTGGTACGCGCTCATTTGTTTGGTCTCGCGCGCGGCCACCACGGAAAGGTCGCTCTTACGCAGCACCACCAGCCACGCGCCTTTGGTATCGTCCCACTCGAACGCGTGGCCGAAGCTGGTCGCGCCTAAAAGCGCCTTGGCGAGTTTCCCGTCCAATCCAGGCTTAAGGCGCCAAGGGGGAACCACAAACACCAGGTGCTCTTTTGACATCGCGCAGTCGTGGATGAGGGTAAACTCGAGTCGCTCCGGGGAGAGCGCGTTTAGTTTCGATCCCGATCCATCAAGATCGCCAGCGCAAAGAGGCAGGTCCACCACGTGCGTCACCTCGCCCGTGGCGGAGATGCGCGCCACCTGCACGCCAATCGCGGGGGGAGCCGCTAGGCCCCACGTGTACAGCGAGCCGTCGGTTCCGTCTTTTTTGGCGTGCGCGGAGAAGCCCATCGGTAGGCGGCGCCCGGCGCTCTCTTTGAAGACGCTTTTCTTTTCGTTTTTCGTACCCGGAGCATCCAGCGTCGCCAGCGTGCGTTTGTCGATGCGCACGGGCGCGCCGCCCTCGCACAGCGCCAAGAGCTCGCCCGAATGGACCAGCGGCGCGGTGTTGCTGGGGTTGGTGGGGAAGCGGAAAAGGTTCGCGAAAGGGAAGTTTCGCTCGTCCGCTTGCGTCCACGCGCCGCGAACCGCGACGCCTTTGTCGACGCCGAATCGCTCCTGCGCTGTGAACCGCGACGTGCGCACGAACTTGATTCCCGCACGTATCGTGACGCCTTTCTCTTTCGTGTTGTTTTTGTTTTTGTCGGACTCGAACGAACACGCGAACACCGCGCCGTCGCCGTCGAACCAGTGCGCGTACTTGGCGTCGCCCACGCGGCACCGTCCGGGCCCGACGCGGAACAAAGAGCCCCGCAGGTCCTCGGGGATCGAGCCCGTGACCGCGTCGGGGCGCAGGGCGCGCATGGGGTGGTCGCCGCAAGGCTCCAAGCCGCCGCGCCAGGGCCACGCTGAAACCGCGTCCCGCGCCCACGCGGGGGGGGCCAGCGCCCCCGAAGTCGGCAGGGGCACGTCGATGGCGTGCTCGCCCCGCGCGGTCTCCGCGCGGGGGGGAGGGGCCGAACGCCGGCGGGGGGGGGGGTCGCGCTTACGGCGATCCCCACGCGCGAGGTGCGCCGCGGGCGCGCCGCGGAGCGACGCGCGGGCGCCGAGATGCGCCGTCGTCATCACCACGCGCGTCACAGATCTGTCGTCGGCACCCCGAAGCTGCGGAGAAAACGTCACGACGTAGCATCCGACGCATTGCGTTGGACGTCACACGTCAGCACGACACGCAACTCCACCCGAAGATTTTTTTAATTCGGCATGTACGTTCTAACTAACCTGGGCGACTCAAAACCCTGCCGCGCGGCCGCGCCCCCTGCTTCGCAGGGGCTGCGCATCGCAGGGACTGCGCATCGCAGCGCGCGGGAGATCAGCGCGTGTCGAGCGCGCTCGCACTCGGCGCGCGCGGCTGATTGTCGCGAGTGAGGCGTGCTAATCCGAACCATCTTCGTTTGGCCCCGAACATCTTCGCTATCGCGGTCGCGCGCTGTCCTCGGAGACGGCTACCGCCCCGAGGCTCTCGCTTCGAACGGAAGCGGTCGCGGGACATAACCCTCGCGTCCTGGGCTTCTTGACGCTCGATTCGGTCGGTGCGACGCGTCGAACGGGATGGGGATACCGAGCCGCCCGCGTTCCGTAAAGGATGTTCGGTGGACGATCCTACGGACGATCGTACGAACGCTCGTGGTGTCGGGTTGGTGCGTCGCCGCGGCGGGCGCACAAAACAGTGTTGCCACCAACAGTATGTGCGAGTGCAATTGCGGCGTGGCGACGTGCACCGTGCCGACCGACCTCATCTCGAATGCGACGTCCACGTGCGACGTGAAGAAAAACCTGGTCGGAGGCACGCTCAACGAGAACATCCAGATCCGTTGCGCAGCGGGCTCGAAGTTGACCACGGTGGTCTTTTCGGAAAGCGTCGCCAACGTGACTGGGTTTGTCAAGTTTGTTTCCGCGATATCGGTGGAGAACATCTCGGCGCCGCACCTGCAAACCTCTAATGGGCTCGTGATCACCACGCGTCCCGATATGGAGAGCAAATCTCTCTTGCTGAACAGCCTCGATCTCTCGAGTTACTCCGGTTCGACGGACAATGTCCTGATCATGAACTGCCCCAACCTGCTCGAAGTGTCTTTCCCGAAGCTCGCGCAGACCGACGGCGACTTTGCGGTGAAAAGCTGCGTGAAACTGGAGAATATCTCCGCGCCGTTGCTCACCTCGGCTGCCCATCTGGAGATAAAGAATAACCTGAATGCGTTGACAACCTTGCAATTGCCGGCGCTTTCCAGCTTGACCCAAGCTACGTTTCAGCATCTCGCCGCCTTGTCGGCGCTCGACTTACCGGCGCTCAAGACAGTTACGGGGTACTTCAACATCAGCCATAGTCCAGACAACAACGAAGAAAACACTGCTCTGGAATCCGTATCGCTGCCCGAGTTTACCAGCGGAGACAGCCTTTTGTTGGAAAACAATCCTGTGCTGAGAACCCTGGACCTTCCGAAGCTCGTGAATCTTACGGGATATGTCCAGATCAAAGACTGCCCCAACCTGCCCGAAGTGTCTTTCCCGAAGCTCGCGCAGACCGACGGCGACTTTGCGGTGAAAAACTGCGTGAAACTGGAGAATATCTCCGCGCCGTTGCTCACCTCGGCTGCCCATCTGGAGATAAAGAATAACCTGAATGCGTTGACAACCTTGCAATTGCCGGCGCTTTCCAGCTTGACCCAAGCTACGTTTCAGCATCTCGCCGCCTTGTCGGCGCTCGACTTACCGGCGCTCAAGACAGTTACGGGGTACTTCAACATCAGCCATAGTCCAGACAACAACGAAGAAAACACTGCTCTGGAATCCGTATCGCTGCCCGAGTTTACCAGCGGAGACAGCCTTTTGTTGGAAAACAATCCTGTGCTGAAAACCCTGGACCTTCCGAAGCTCGTGAATCTTACGGGATATTTCAAAACTGTTTTCAACGATGCCATCACGAGCATCACTGCGCCAGAGCTCACGTACGTGGGGATCTTGATCCACAGCAACAACACGAAATTGTCGGAAGTATACCACCCAAAGCTCGTGGAAAATCCCACCGCGAGCGAAGGGAAAGATAAGTGCAGGGTGGTAAGAGGGGACGTTGATCTCAATTTCACCGTCCCTCACAAGGATTACATCATAGACGATTGGGTACAAAACTGCTCCGCTGGTTTGGAGACTGTCAACGTGGTATACTCGGAGCTGTATCCTCCGCCGCCGTCGCCGCCGCCGTCGCCGCCGTCGCCGCCGCCGCCGCCGCCGCCGTTGCCGCCGCCGCCGTCGCCGCCGCCGGACGCGCCGTCGCCGCCGCCGTACCCGCCGCCGGAGCCGCCCGCGCCTCCGGACTTCCCTCCGCAGCCGTTTTACGCGGACATCGCCGACGACGCGAGCAAAGGCAACCTCGAGCTCTTGTGGGGCATCCAGGCGGACACGTCCTCGTCTCTTCTGGCGTACATCAACCCTTACTTCAAGTACAACGCGTTCATCGTCAACAGGAACTTCGACATCTCCGACCCGGAGGCTCAGAAGTTTTTGGCGGACGTGTGCTACGAGCTGTCTTCGTCGCCGCTCGTGCACAAGATCAAGGACGGGAAGTGCGTGATGGAGGAGTTCAGCAAGTACCTGCGCACGAGGCTGATCAGCTTCCCGGTGAAAAGGGAAGATCCCATTGGCTTCTACGACTTGTTCGCGGACTTCCTGGCGGCTACGGACGCTGCGGTGATGCGCGAGGGTCTGGTCGGCTTCGCGAAGAACAACAAGTGCGTCGCGCGGTACACCGGCATCGCGATCCGCGCGGAGTTCAAAAAGTCCACAGGCGCGTGGGAGATGCTTGATACGTACGACAAGTGGGTCCGCATTCAGAAGCGCCTGGAGTACTTCGCGCCCGCGTCCGTGGGGGGCGCCATCCTGGTGAGCGACCAGTTTGTGAGCATGGCGACGCAAGTCGAGGCGATTCTGTCCACCGCGCTCTCCATCTGGATCGCGTGCGTGCTGGTGGTGCTCGTGGTGGTGCTCTGCACGGGCTCGCTGCAGATGGCGTGCCTGATCCTGCTCAACCTGCTGTGCATCGTGGCGTTCGTGGTGGCGCTCATCTCGTACAACGAGATGGAGTTTGGCGGCGTCGAGGCTATCGCGCTGACGGTGCTCATCGGCATGTCGTGCGACTACTGCCTGCATTTGTCGGACACCATCCTGACCGGTCGCTCCAAGAGCCGCTCGCGGCGCGTGGCGGCGGCCATCTCGCACCTCGGGCCGACCATCGTCAGCGCCGCGGGTACCTCACTGCTCGCCTCCGTGCCCACCGCGGCGTTCTGCACTATCCTCATCCTGTCCAACTTCGGGCTCATCATGTGCTTCTCCATCTGCTCGGGCGTGCTCTTCGGCATCTTCTTCTTCTGCCCGATGTGCATCCTGTTCGGCCCGCGTTACGCGGGGCGCACCTGGGCGGAGACCATCACGCTGTCCATCGCGGGCTCGCCGCTGCACTTCCTGTCCACCGCCTTGTTCTTGGGGTTCCTCGGCGGGTCTCTGTTCGGGAACTTCAGGACCATCATGCAGAGCAACCTCATCGCCACCGGCGTCATCGGGTTCTTCTCGGTGTTCTCGCCGATTTTCGTCGGCGTCTTCGTCCCGCCCGTCGGCGCGTTCAGGGAAAAGTGCGTCAAGCTCAGGTACTGAGGTACTGAGCTGAGCGTGTGAAGGAGCACGAATAGTTCTATTTATCGGTCGGTTGCGCTGAAGGCGCTCCTTAGACCGTCCCGAGCCAGGTGATAACCAGCTTTTGTACA
>ENA-OUOG01004415-OUOG01004415.1-marine-metagenome-genome-assembly--contig:-NODE-4415-length-12161-cov-4.030536_pt1 | contig 12161 bp, 4 predicted proteins | sample MGYA00248635_ERZ508505 | MGnify/ENA primary metagenome ERZ508505 (study PRJEB26176, sample SAMN06267871) | marine metagenome | isolation source: Saanich Inlet, British Columbia, Canada | place: Pacific...
GTCGAAATCCCTTCCATTTTTTTGTCATTTACCAAATCTGCAGTTTTCTTAATCATGTCTGCTTTATTGACTTGATAAGGAATTTCATCTACGATAATACACTCACGACCATTAACTTCTTCTATATTAGCACGACCTCTTAAAACAACGCGTCCACGACCTGTATGGAACGCTTCCTTGACACCATCATAACCATAGATTGTTCCACCGGTTGGGAAATCTGGTGCTTTAATGTGCTGCATTAACTCATCAATCTCAATATCATTATTTTCGATATAAGCAACTGTTCCATCAACAACTTCAGTTAAATTGTGTGGTGGCATATTGGTGGCCATACCTACAGCTATACCAGAAGCTCCATTTACAAGAAGTCCAGGAATACGTGTTGGTAAAACAGTTGGTTCTTGTAAAGTATCATCAAAATTTAGTTTGTGATCCACTGTATCTTTATCAATATCCGCTAGCATGTCTTCAGAAATCTTACGCATGCGCGCTTCTGTATAACGCATTGCTGCAGGACTGTCACCATCTATAGACCCAAAATTTCCTTGACCATCAACTAACATATATCTTAAGCTCCACTCCTGTGCCATACGCACCATGGTGTCATATACAGAAGTATCGCCATGAGGGTGATACTTTCCTAAAACTTCTCCAACAATTCTTGCTGATTTTTTGTGAGCGGTATTTGCCCTAACTCCGAGTTCGTGCATACCGTATAAAACACGTCTATGCACAGGTTTTAATCCATCCCTCACGTCTGGTAAAGCACGTGACACAATAACCGACATCGAATAATCGATGTAAGCCGATTTCATTTCATCTTCAATGTTAATAGGGATTAATTTTTCGCCTTCTGCCATATTATAAATGTTAATTTGTTTACTTAATTTTCGTAACGTGCTAATATAAGTATTTTGTAAGGTTTAGTGCTGTTTTGCCTCTTGACTTTTGATTGTTTTTATTAACAATTTTGCGGGCTATTTTCGTTAATAAGTATGTACTTGATTATTTTGATTTATTAACCTTTTTTAGTCTATTCGTTAATTTCATATTAATAAGGTATAGTTTTTGCCCTATTATTTTTGAATTTATTATTTTTAATGTAGAACGATTTTAATATGGATGATAATTTTTCACCAAGAGTAAAAGATGTAATTGCTTACAGTAAAGAAGAAGCCTTACGATTAGGCCACGACTTTATTGGTACGGAACATCTCATGCTTGGATTACTCAGAGATGGTAATGGCAAAGCTATAGATATCTTAAATTCGCTTGACGTAGATTTAAATCATTTACGAAGAAAGGTAGAGATTCTAAGTCCAGCGAACCCAAATATTACAGTAACTTCAAACGAGAAGAAAAATCTGCACCTTACACGACAGGCAGAACGCGCATTAAAAACTACTTTTTTAGAAGCAAAATTATTTCAAAGTACTTCTATCAATACGGCACATCTATTGTTATGCATATTGCGTAACGAAAACGACCCAACAACTAAACTTTTAAATAAGTTAAAAGTCGATTATGATAACACAAAAGAAGAATTTAAATCTATGATAACAAACGAGGATGATTTCTTGGAAACACCAAGAGCAGAATCATTTTCAGACGATGATATTAATGAATCTGAAGAAAATGCTAAACAAAACCCATTTGGAGGAAGTTCTCAAAAAGGAAATAAAAAGTCAAAAACACCTGTTTTAGACAACTTTGGTAGAGATTTGACAGTTCTGGCTGAAGAAGGGAAATTAGACCCTGTAGTAGGTCGTGAAGAAGAAATACAACGTGTTTCTCAGATACTTAGCAGACGTAAAAAGAATAATCCTTTATTAATAGGAGAGCCTGGTGTTGGTAAGTCTGCTATTGCAGAAGGTTTAGCACTTCGCATTATTAAACGAAAAGTATCACGTACATTATTTAACAAACGTGTTGTAACTCTCGATTTAGCTAGCTTAGTTGCTGGAACTAAGTACAGAGGGCAATTTGAGGAACGTATGAAGGCCGTGATGAATGAGCTTGAAAAGAATGATGATATCATATTATTTATTGATGAGATTCATACAATCGTAGGTGCTGGTGGCGCCACAGGGAGCCTAGATGCATCAAATATGTTCAAGCCAGCATTAGCCAGAGGAGAAATACAATGTATAGGTGCAACAACGCTTGACGAATATAGACAGTATATCGAAAAAGATGGCGCCTTAGAGCGTCGTTTCCAGAAAGTTGTAGTTCAGCCGACGAGTGTAGAACAGACTATCGAAATCCTTAATAATATTAAAGGTAAATACGAAGAGCATCATAATGTTGATTATAAAGACGAAGCAATAGAGGCATGTGTTAAGTTGACCAACCGCTACATGACAGAGCGTTTTTTACCAGACAAAGCCATCGATGCTTTGGATGAAGCAGGCTCTCGTGTACATATCACAAATATTGATGTACCCAAACAGATTATTGAGTTAGAGAAAAAACTCGAAGAAGTAAGAGAAACAAAAAACAGTGTCGTTAAGAAGCAAAAATACGAAGAAGCTGCAAAACTTAGGGATGACGAAAAACGTATTGAGAAGGATTTAGCACTAGCTCAAGAAAAGTGGGAAGATGACACCAAACTCCACCGTGAAGTCGTTACAGAAGATAATGTTGCAGATGTTGTTTCCATGATGACAGGTATACCTGTTAATAAAATAGCTCAGACAGAAATTAACAAACTTGCAGAATTGCCTAATCTTATTAAAGGTCGTGTGATAGGACAAGATGATGCGGTTAAAAAAGTAGTTAAGGCTATTCAACGTAACAGAGCTGGACTTAAAGACCCAAATAAACCTATCGGTTCATTTATATTTTTAGGACAAACAGGCGTTGGTAAAACACAGTTAGCCAAAGTGCTAGCAAATGAGTTGTTTGATAATGACGATGCGCTTATTAGAATTGACATGAGCGAATACATGGAGAAATTTGCTATTTCGAGATTAGTAGGAGCACCTCCAGGATATGTAGGTTACGAAGAAGGTGGTCAGCTTACAGAAAAAGTAAGACGAAAACCATACGCTGTTGTGCTGTTAGATGAAATTGAAAAAGCACACCCTGATGTTTTTAATATGTTATTACAAGTTTTAGATGACGGTTACTTAACCGATAGTTTAGGCCGTAAAATTGATTTTAGAAACACCATTATCATAATGACGTCTAACATTGGTGCTCGTAAGTTGAAAGATTTTGGAACAGGTGTAGGATTTGGTACAGCTGCTAGAGAATCTCAAGCTGCCGACCACGCCAAAGGTATTATTGAAAATGCGTTGAAAAAAGCATTTGCGCCAGAATTCTTAAATCGTATTGATGATGTCGTTGTTTTTAATACGCTTGACAAGGAAGACATTAATAAAATTATTGATATTGAATTGGTAAAACTTATTAAACGAATTGATGATTTAGGCTACAAACTGAAGCTGTCAGCAAAAGCAAAAGATTATATTGCTGATAAAGGGTTTGATTCACAATATGGAGCAAGACCACTGAAGCGTGCTATCCAAAAATATATAGAGGATGCCTTAGCTGAAGAAATCATTAATTCAAAAATTCAAGAAGGAGACACAATCTCTATGGATTTAGATGAAAAAGCGGATGAACTTAAGATAAAGGTTAAATCTTCTGAAAAGCCTAAAGAGTCATAACTCAAAGACTTAGACTATTAAAAACACTCTTTAAATTAAAGGGTGTTTTTTTATGGATTTATTTTAATAAAAAACGCATTACTAAAATTAGTAATGCGTTTTAAAATAACTAAATGAGTTATTCTTATTTATTTTCGTGTTATAATTTTCTTAACTAAAGAGCCTTTAATAGTAGTAAGTCTCACCAAATACATTTGATCATTATATCTTGTCATATTTAGATTAAATGTACCAGTCGTTCCTTTTTCATAATTAAGATTTTCGACTGAATAAATCTTGACACCTTTTAAATCATATATATCAAACTTAATATCAGTATCATAATCAAACACATATTCCAAAGTAACTGTGTCCTTAAACGGTAATGGGTAAGCTTTAAATTCAAGCGAAGAACTTCTAAAAGGTTGGCTCGAACTGCAGGCATCTCCAACTCCATCTCCATCACTATCCGCTTGCTTCTCATTTGGTATCAAAGGACAATTATCATCAACATCTAAGATGCCATCATTATCGTCATCAGGATCACATACATCTCCTACGCCATCACCGTCATTATCAGCTTGACTTATGTTTGAATCCTTTGGACAATTATCACAAAGTTCTCCTAAACCATCACCATCAGTATCAGCTTGGTCTTCATTAGCTACATTTGGACAGTTATCACAAGCATCTCCTACACTATCTCTATCAGTATCTGTTTGATCTGGATTAGTATCTAAAGGACAATTATCGCAAGTATCTCCTAAAGAATCCCCATCTGAATTAGCCTGATCATCATTTGAATCATTAGGGCAATTGTCACATGACTGTCCTATAAAGTCTCCGTCAGAAGTTTCACAAGAAATACCTCCATTAAATGTTACACTTCCTCCTTCATCATCTGATAAAATAGTACTCATGTTAGTACACATACACAGAACTTGACATGTTACTGCGTGTGCTATAAAGTATACTGGCCCTTGTACGTTTTCTATCACAACAGTGTAATTTTGAACATGTCCAATTTCTGGGTTAAAAGGATATTGTCCTGGCGCCACGGTTGGCGTTCCACCTATTGTAGGGTATGGGTCGCAGCCTACATATACATGAGCCTCTGACATTAAATAACCAGGAACTAAAATGTTATAGTCTACAGTAACAGTACCATCTAAATACTCTACATTAACTGTACCTACATTTGTTCCTTTATCTAAATCACACTGCGCTGCTCCAGCATATAATGGCATAGAATAAGTACCCTCGCATTCCATATAATTTGTCCAACCCCATCTATCAAAATCAGGCCCAAGAACATCGTCATTATCTTCTAAGAAACACTGTGCATTATCAGGGTCATATGCAAAAGCTGTTTCGCATTCCCCAACAAGATCAAATTCTCTTGTGATTGTTAATGTTTCAGTTGCAAAATTACCACAATTGTCCACTGGTGTTGTGAATACATAATCTGCCAATTCAGTACATTCATCAACTGGTCTAATATTTGTTGGCCCAACTGTTAAAGTACCAGGAACACAACCTGTATATGAAGCTGTTAATTCTTCTGGGAAATTGATATTACAAATAGTTGTATCAACTTCTGGAAGAGTAATTACAATTTCAGGTGCCTCAGTAATACTAAAGGTTGCCGTTACACTATCACTTGAACAGTTATCTGCTATACTGTAAACTAATGTGATACTTCCGCCACAATAGTTCGGTGCTACTTGATCAATATCAAAACTAGCGTCTGCGTTACAAGGATTAACATCTACTGTAAAGCCTGCTAACCATGTCGCAAAGGCTGCGTCTGCTGCTGCTTGATCTGCATAGTCGCATGAACTTGTTGTACTATCATCTGGTGCAGATAATACTACATCTGCTTCATCGGTAATACTAAACGAACTAGTGCAGCTAGCTTCTTGTTCACATTCATCAACAACACTATAATTAAATACAATGTTTATCCCATCACAATATGCCGTCTCAGGTAAACTGTATGTTGAAGGATCAATTACAATAGCTGGATTCTGGGCTACTCCATCAATTTCAGTAATTGTGTAAGTTTCAGTTACTAGACCTTGATCTACAATTGGATCATAAAAAAATGAAAATCCTTCTAATAATTGCGACAAAGAACCATCAATGGCATCTTGGCTTTGACAACTACTTATTTCAACATCTTCAGGACAAGACACTTGAATATCCTCAGGTATTTGCTGACCTACTGTAAACTCACCATAAGTAAGACAGAAAGAGCCTGTTGCCACACCTGGCACTTTAACTTCAACATAATATGTACCGCCAGTAGAAATAAGAATTTGATTGTCATTTAAACTTTGAGCCGAACCACTAGGAATTGGACTTGCTCCTGGATTTGCTTCTGGGTCAACATCAAAAAATCTATATTCACATGCACTACATGGTGCAGCTGTACTAGCTGTCCAAACCACTGGTTGTGGTTCATCTTTACATGCTAAATCGTCTCCAGTGACAGATACTTCGGCTGCATCTATATCTCCAAACGGGAATGGGCCCGCCAAATCTTTTAACTCTGATGTGAAAGAAGCCGAAGATCTTGTTTTAATAATAACACCTCCAAATAAAGCATCACAGCCATCTCCTGCAATTGAAGTTTGATCTAAACCAATCCCCGAAAGATTTAATGCAAATTCCACAAATGTATTCTCAGGATGAACATCGAACACATTAGCTTGTGACCCGCTTATTGTTTCAAAAGGTCCTGTCGGTGTATCTCCAGCTACATCATCATTCTTATTTTTGTTACCCATATCATCAACACCATTTATTGAAGCAAAGGCCACTGTTTCATTATTTTCTGCTAATTCTATTTCAGCATATCCGTAACCATCTGAATCATTACCAGATTCAAAAACTGGTTGATTTCCAGAGACTACAAATCGAAATTTAACAGTATCATTAGGATCTGCATCAAAAGCCGCATTTGCTGCAGCTATGCTCCCTCCAGGTAAATCTGATGGTCTTACCCAAACATAGATATTACCGTTAATAACAACACCACCATTCTCAAAATCAAGTGAAATAATTACATCTCCTAGTTGCGAGATATCAATATCACCCGCATTATTTTGAAATTCCCATGCAGTATGACCTCCTTGTGTTCCTGTATTTAATATTTGTGTATTAACCTCGTCATACACAAGCTCTTGCCTATATAATTCAAAATCGACATATGCCGATCCGTCACCTGATCTAGTACTAACGCCAATGAAAGCCCATAAATCATCATCGAGAAATTGGCCATCACGTCTTAAATGCCCCATAGCATCTATAATATCATTTTTTTGTGGATTAGATCCATCTATGATATTCCAGGATTGAGGATTATCCGCATTTTTATTTGAGTTTCCTTTAAATACATTGATATCTGAATTATTACCAGAATAATTCATATCACGAACGTAAACAGCATCTAACATTAGCTTCCCATTTACGACATCAAAAGGATTTGGTGCCATTCCAGCAGTGAAAGGTATGTTATTGCCATTAGTTAAAACACCAGCTGGAAAATTAGAGGTATCAATTATACCAATTCCACTACCTGAAGAACCAAGAATATCGCTATTATCAAACCAGTCATCAGAGCCAACTGCATCATCATGCGAATTTGGAGGCAACACTTCTCCTGATGGTGCAAATATTCTCCAAGTTCCATTGGCTTGAACATCTGCATCAATTCCAAAATTTGCTTTTACAGCTCCAGATTCAATTATTATCTGAGCGTTTAATTGTTGAAATGAAAAACATAATAATAAAAGGAATGTCATTCCTAGTAGTCTTGAACAAGACTTTTTAAGGGTAAAGTTTGTCATAATTGATTGAATTAATTAATACTTTTCAACCAAACAATGTGTAAACAAGCTTATACTATATGTGGAGTTGGGCTACAATAATCACTGGGTGATTAAAAACAACAGATAGGTCACTAATAAAGGTAAGTTTAGGGCTACCGTAATGGTAAATTAACAATTATATTAAATTAAAGGGGAATTTTAATACATTACAAATTAGCGAGAAACATTGTATAAACTTAAGACTATTTAATAAATTCGTTAAAAAAAAAAATTATTCGGATAAAAAACATTTAAAAAATAAATATATCCTAATTACTATTCTCAAATAATTAACACCTAATTAGATAAAAGACTAGCTTTTATCCCATAATCATTCAAGAATAACTCAAAGTCATTGATGTCATATTTTTTTAAAAACTGAATGGTCTTTTCTATATCATCATGCAGAATTTTGTCTTTTTTAATAAAAGCAACTTCCTTTCGATAGTCTTTCAAAAATAACTCGATGAAACTTGAGGACTTTAATGGTCTTCTAAATTCAATCGCCTGTGATGCATTAAACAATTCAATAGCTATAATTCGCTCAACATTTCTTATCAAACTATAGGCTTGGGTAGCGGCATTTGCTCCCATACTAACGTGGTCTTCCTGTCCGTTACTACTTACTATACTATCGATACTTGCCGGAGTTGCCAATTGTTTGTTTGCACTTACAATACTAGCTGCAGTATACTGAGGAATCATAAATCCAGAATTCAAACCAGGATTATTAACTAAAAACGCAGGCAAACCTCTTAATCCTGATACTAACTGAAAAATACGACGTTCAGATATGTTTCCTATTTCGGCCATTGCTATTTTTAAATAATCAAAGGCTAAAGCCAATGGTTGTCCATGAAAATTTCCTGCGGATATAATCTCATCTTCATCAGGGAAAATATTTGGATTATCTGTAACAGAATTAATCTCAGTTATCATTGTTTTTTCTACGAAATCAATAGTATCTTTTGTTGCACCGTGAACTTGAGGTATACATCTAAATGAATATGGATCTTGGACATGCTCCTTCTCACGACTTATCAATTCACTACCTTCCAAAAAAGCTGTAAATCGGCGCGCTACTTTTAGTTGACCGGCATGAGGACGAATAAGATGCACCAAATCATTAAAGGGGTCTATGCGTCCATCAAAAGCATCTAAAGAAATGCTAGCAATAATATCTGCCATGTAAGATGTTTTATGAGAAAGCAATAAACAATACACACCATACGCTGTCATAAATTGTGTCCCATTCAATAATGCCAATCCTTCCTTAGCCTCTAACTTAATAGGCTTCCAATTAAACTTTTTAAGAACGGTTGTTGTTTTCACCAATCGTTTTTTATAAGTCACTTTTCCTTTTCCAATTATGGGCAAAGATAAATGCGCCAATGGTGCTAAATCACCAGATGCTCCCAGAGAACCTTGAGTATACACAAAGGGCAAAATGTCATTATTAAAAAAATCAACCAGCCTATTTACCGTGTCTAATTGCACCCCAGAATGACCAAAACTTAAAGATTTTATTTTAAGCAATAACATAATCTTAACGATGACTTCTGGCACCTTTTCCCCAGTACCACAAGCATGAGACATCACTAAATTTTCTTGAAGTTTGGTTAAGTCTCGATTAGAAATTTTTACGTTATATAAAGAGCCAAAGCCTGTATTAATTCCATAGAATGGCTTGTCATTAGCCAGCAATTTTGAATCTAAATAAGCTTTGGATTTTTTAATCTTGACAATGACTTCATTGGATAACTTAATTTTTCTATGATTGAAAATAATAGTATTAATATCCTTTAGACTTAACTTAGTGTCAGATATAGTGTAGTATTTAGACATATGTTTAGTTGTTTTCTGAGGCTTCATCTTCAGCCTGTACCTGTTCTGGTTGTTTAAATAAATCTATGTAGGCTTCCCCAATATAATCAATAATATGACTGGCAATTAAACTCTGATACCCGAATTCTTCAATTGCCAAATCTCCTGACTTCCCATGCAAATAGACACCAAATAATGTAGCTTCTATTGGCTTATAACTTTGGCACAATAATCCTGTAATGATACCTGTTAGCACATCACCTGAACCTGCTGTCGCCATCCCGGGATTTCCAGTGACATTAATATATTTTTTGCGACCAAAAACAGTAATCGTATTAGCGCCTTTTAAAACAAGTATAACCTTGTATTTTACTGAAAATTCAGATGCTTTATTGAGTTTGTCAAAATCATCATTCCATTTCCCAATGAGTCTTTCTAGTTCTTTAGGGTGTGGTGTAAGTATTGAGTTTTCAGGAACTAATTTTAATAATTTCTTATTTTCAGATATGACGTTTAGAGCATCTGCATCAATAACTAAAGGCGCTTTGTTGGTTTTTAAGAATGCCTCTAAAGCCGCAGTAGTAACAACAGACGTACCCATCCCAATACCAACACCTATAGCGGTGGGATTAAAATCTAAACTAATATTTGTTAGTTCCTTTTCATCTGTGTCTGTTAAAACCATCCCTTCGGGAAAACTTGTTTGTAAAGGAATGTATCCACATTGAGGCACAAAGGCCGATACTAATCCTGCGCCAGCAGCAAGAACTGCCTTAGAACATAATTGAACAGCGCCAACTTTTCCGTAACTACCTCCTATTATTAGACCATGTCCAAATGTTCCTTTATGGTCAAATTTAGCTCTTGGCTTATAAATTGGTAAAACTTCATTCTTAGAGATCAATTCGTGTTCAATCTCTGTAGTTATTAAGTACTCTTTATCAATACCAATATCGATGACTTCCCATTGTCTCGTAAACTCAGCAGTTTCTGGTAAAAAGAAAACTAATTTAGGAGATTGAAAACTAAGTGTATAGTTGGCTTTAACGATAGCATTTTTGTCATTGACAGCTTTATCTGTATATAATCCTGATGGAATATCTACCGATAAAGTAAAAGCCTCAGAATTTTCAAAATGTATAAATAAAGCTTTTATCCAATCTTCAATATCGCGATTTAAACCTATTCCAAAAATTGCATCTACAATAATATCATCTTTATGGATTTGAGGAAAATCAGTTTCACACTTCAAAAGTCTTGGCCATTTTTTAGTAACCTCTTTTACCTTATCATAACTGGTTAAAAAGTCTTTTGAACGGCTATTACCACAATTAACAACATATGTTTCTACATGGTAACCATGCGTTATTAAATGCCTAGCTAATACTAACCCATCTCCCCCATTATTCCCAATACCACAAAACACATGTACAGGCACTTGTGCACCTTGCATACGCATATGCATCCAGTTAAAAATTTGAAGTCCTGCGCGTTCCATTAACTCTGAAGCTGGAAGTTGTTGGCGCTCTTCGGTCACTTTATCGCCTTCATATATCTGTTCTTTTGAAAAGATTTTCATTCTTAAATTTTTAAATCCATAATCGTTTTGATTATGTTTTATTATTGCAGTAAAAATAATACATTTGATTAGTTATGCTGATAAAATAACGTCATGCATAATAAGTAAGTTTGTTGGCGTATTAAAATGAGCGGATATTCAATAACTTAAGTTTGAAACGTTCTTTATAAAACATACCGAAATGAATTTTTATTTTCAAACACCTCTAGTATGAAAGTTTTAAAATTTGGTGGTACCTCTGTGGGTACTGCAGATCATATAAATAAGGTGATATCTATCTTAGTTGAAAGGTATGATAACACGCCAATTATTGCAGTCGTATCGGCCATTGGAGGCATAACTGATAAACTTTTATTGGCAGGTGAGTTAGCTATCAATAAAGACCAGGGTTACAAATCTGTTTTTGAAAAAATTAGAAATATACATATAGGTATAGTAGAAGAATTAATTAAAGTCAATACAGGGCCTATTATTGATCATATTGAAACTAAACTTGAACATCTTGACAATCTTCTAGAAGATCTATTTCTTTTAAATGAGCTAACCCCAAAAGCCTCTGATAAGCTTGTGAGTTTCGGAGAATTACTTTCATCTTACATAATTGCTGAAACTTTAAAATCTAGAAACATTAATGCTATTCGAAAAAATAGCCAAGACCTCATATCGACCAACTCAAACCATGGTAATGCCGAAGTTAATATCAACTTAACTAACAATAACATTGAGCTTTATTTCAAAACAAACAAACACAGCATCACCATTCTACCGGGGTTTGTTGCCAAATCTGAAACCAATGATGAAACTACTCTCGGAAGAGGTGGCTCTGATTATACAGCAGCTTTAGTTGCCGCAGCATTAAAGGCAGAAGTTCTAGAAATTTGGACAGACGTAAGCGGTATGTACACCGCAAATCCAAAAATAGTAAATCAAGCGAAGCCCATAAAAAAATTATCCTTTCAAGAAGCGTTAGAATTATCCCATTTTGGAGCAAAGGTATTATACCCCCCAACGGTACAACCTGTATTAAATGCTAATATTCCTATTCTTATCAAAAACACAATGTTTTCAAATGAGGATGGCACTTTGATTTCAGATTATTCCGAAGTATCAATAAAAAATCCCGTAAAAGGAATAACCAATATTGATAATATTGCACTTTTAACATTGCAAGGCCCTGGAATGGTTGGCATCCCTGGATTCTCAAAACGCCTATTTGAAACTTTAGCTCAAGAA
>ENA-OUOG01004417-OUOG01004417.1-marine-metagenome-genome-assembly--contig:-NODE-4417-length-12160-cov-3.453116_pt1 | contig 12160 bp, 12 predicted proteins | sample MGYA00248635_ERZ508505 | MGnify/ENA primary metagenome ERZ508505 (study PRJEB26176, sample SAMN06267871) | marine metagenome | isolation source: Saanich Inlet, British Columbia, Canada | place: Pacific...
TAGTGATGCAGGGCATCTTCAGTACTACAATGCATTTGAGGTATTTTTTAATGAGCAACTTAGCATAGTTATTGACGATAAATGCACGGACGTGTCACGTGCTTGTTTCTTATGTCACGATAACGAAGCTTACTTTGATGATGATGCAAAGGTATGGGACAAGTCTTTTATTGATACCTTTTACATTCCAAAACAAGAGCCGACCCCTGAGACTAAAAGTGAGACTATTACTGATGTAGATATTATTATGGAAACCCTCAAAAAGTGGGTTGATAAAAAAGGCAGTTTTGTTAGTGGGAATAGGAACGGATATATCTCTAAACTAGCTTATGCTTATAATCGTTACGGGATTTCTTTGACAGACGCAGAGAACGACCTACTGCCTTACGCTCAAGACGACTTTACGGCAGAGGAGATAAGAGGTATCATTAGGTGTGGCTATAAGCAGACAGCTTACCACAACATCTCACAGCTTAAAGTAGATAAGCAAGCTCCAGCAAAGGAACAAAAAGACCCTACCCCTCTACTCCCTATTGACGGCTTCCCTATCTACCTTCAAAACTTTATTGATGAGTATGTGGATGTCTACAATATCCCACGTGATTATATAGCCGCTAGTGTATTGTTCTCCACTGCATTCGCTATTGGGACTAAGATAGAGTTGAAGGACAAATACGATAATATCCCTTTGCTATGGCTAAATATAATAGGCAACGTCTCAAGCGGCAAGACTGAGCCGTTAAAGGTGTGCTTAAGCTACTTTCATAAGAAAGACAAAGAGTCTAATGCAGACTTTAGGATTCAAAGGTCTCTATTCGAAGCAGAAAAGGAGAAACCTAAGAAGGAGCAGGATACATCTTTAATCAAGCCCGTATGTTTTCAGTACTTTCTTACAGATTACACCCCTGAAACTATCTCGGATGTTCACTCTGTTAATAATAGAGGAATATGCGTTTATCGAGATGAACTCAAGGGATGGCTAGATGACTTTGGCAGGTACAACAAGAGCGGGGAACAGAGCACATTACTCTCTACCTTTTACAGGCAGCCTATACAAATTAATAGAGCGAGTAAGGACCCTGTCTACATAGATAAGCCTGCCTTATTTGTAGCTGGAGGTATGCAGCCTGAGTTGTTAGTGGATTTAGCTAAAGATAATCGTGCCGAGAATGGTTTTTTAAGTAGGTTTCTCCACGTATTCCCAGACATAGCCAATAAGCCACGCTACAGTAAAGAGAAGTTGAAGATGGATACCGTCAACAATTACCATAAATTTCTTAGTGGATTAGACACAATACCTGACACAATAAACCTAACGCTAAGTAAAGAAGCTGAGACGGTATATTCCAATTGGTACAACGATAATACAGAGCAATCGAACAACACTAACGCGGGTTATTTAAAAGGCGTATACGGTAAATTAGACGTTTATGCGCTTAGACTAGCAGTGACCATTTACGGTATGAACCTCATCTGTCATCAAAATACCTCTACGGAGATTGATAAGACTACTATGGAAACAGCAATAAGTCTTACTGAGTATTTCAGAGGTACTGCCTTGAAGGTTTACGATAATATATTTAGTGGAAGCGGTAAAGAGCCAGTGAACAAAAAAGACGTAATTCAGTACTTAAGAGAGCTGGGCAAGAGTCAAAACGAGATAGCTAAAATAGTTGGAGTTAAACAACCTTACGTGAATAGAATTTTAAAATCTTGAGCGAGTAGTGGTTATAGGTTATACCCCACGTAGATGTACTGATAGCAACAGTTTAGGCTCATTTACCATATAACCAAAATCCGTGTATCAAAAAGAAATACATCAATATTTGGTTATACCCTAAAAACACGTAAACGCAGTGATAGCAAGGGTTTAGCTTGCATATAACCTATAACCACCACTTGAACGCAAAAAATGAATATTAAGACACACCTAGCAAACATAGATTTGTCATTTCTGCCCGTGGTTAGGAATGATATTGAGCAATTAAAAGACCGCATCGAGGTAGAGAGAAGAACCCCCAAGGATTGGGATAGTGAGATTCAAGAAATAGAAAAACGTCTAGAAGATATTGAACAACCTAAAGACCCGATTTACTTAAACAGCTGTGCTAAAGTTATAGACTACTCCCTATTTATTGATAGTCATCTAGCTGTAGTTAAATCAAATAACGGGAAGGAAAAGTTCAGACCCTATTTGCAACGACTACAGAACCTTGCTGAAATAACCCATCCAAGCTTAACACCATAAGCATCCATAAATATACTAAATTTGCTTTATGCAAATTTTAAGATTATCATTATTTCTATTCGCTTTCTCCCTTTCCATCAACTCATTTTGTCAAATTACACCAAAGAGCCAATCGATACAAATCACTGGAGATAGTACTACCAAAGAGAAAGTAATCCAAGCTTTAGTTTCTAGCGGTTATCTTATAAAAAATGTAAATGAGTATTCTATACAAACGGACTTCAAAAGAATAAAGTCTTGGGGTTTCGACATCAATGTTTCAACTATTAACAACACCTATACTTTCAATATCTTTTGGAATAGTAGCATATCAATGTATTGGGGCAGTGGTGTTAGTACTGGACCGCAAAGAGGTAAATGCAGCTATAAGGGAATGAAGTCTAGCGCATTTAAAGTCGGCTTCAATGACCTGAATGCCTTAGTTAAAAGCTTAGGTTATCCCGTTACTTACATTTTATAGTGGGATAGGGGGATTAAAACTTTTTTTCGATACACTGACATACGTTCGTGGTAGTATTTTCACGCATTTACAAGTTAGACGCACAGAGGTAAAGCATAACCCCCTACCCTAATTTTAGCAGCCTAAACAAACCTTGGAGTATAACTATCATATTTAGGGTGCGTAAATCGAGTGTTTACAGGACCTTAGAGCATAGATAAAGGTGTGAGAAGACGAAATGAGTGGCTTTGGATATGTTTAATATATTTAGAGATGCGAATAGGTTAAATCAGGACATTGGTAATTTTTTATGATGAAACCTTTAATTTGACAACTAAACCAATTATTTACTTTACTTATTTTGATCAAAAAGGGTTAGAGTATAAAAACGAATTTGCAATTCAAGATAAATCATATATTTTACCAGACAAATCTGTTAATAATAATAAATTTAATGTTCCACTATTATCTTCTGAAAGTGATACGCTAGATAAATCATAATTAATTGGACTAGTTGTATTTGTAGTAATTTCATATAAATTATAAGAGTTATCTGTTTCGCCACTTGTATAATAATATAAATTATACGAAGAATCTTTAGATAATCCTGTAAATTGATAGTTGCCCTTATTATTTAATGAAGTATCTCCATATGAACTTGCATTAAGTAATAATTTTTGATCACTTGATGCTTTAAATTTATATTTTTTGCTTGTATCTAACGTAATATAATACTTATTATTAGTAGTTTGATTGGGATTATTTAATATACTAAAATATTTTTCACTTGTCCAACCTGTCATAAAACCTTCTATACTTTTTTCCATCACTCGAATGATTTTAAAACTTGTGTAGTGTTGTGCTTGAAGGCGCCGATTAATGTGGCTTCTGGCGTTCCTGGCGCTCCTAAGGCATCGCTAAATAATGGCGCCCCGATCGTCACCTCGCCACCCATCTGTTCGACGGCTTCTTGCAAGGCTTGAATACTTTTTGGATTGACGCTGGTTTCGGTAAATACGGTGTTGAGTTGCTTATCGATAATGAAGGTCGCAGAGGTGCGCATGTCGCTGACACCAAACTCTGCAGCGGTCGAGATGCCCTGCAAACCGCGGACTTCGATGCCATAGGCGCGGCCAAAATAAGAGAAGGCGTCGTGTGCGGTGACCATAGCGCGCAAGGAATCAGGGACCTTGTTGGACGCACGAATCATGGCGTCATGTGCGAGGCCCAAGTCCTGAAAATAGTCCATGGCGTTTTGCTCGATGGCTTGGCGGTATTCGGGAAATTGATCAATAAGGAATTCGGCGAGTTCGCCCACGCAACGGTTCCAAAGCTGGAGATCGAACCAAATGTGTGGATCGTAGGTATTGGGACCCACTGCAATGAGCTCGTGCGGTTGAAGGGCGCTGCTCATCGCATGTACAGGTTTTTCTGTGCCCAATTTCTCCAAGATGTCCGTCATCTTTCCCTCCAAATGCAAACCGTTGTGCAAAATGACCTCAGCACGTTGCAGTTTGGCCACATCACTTTCCACTGGCTTGTAGCTGTGCGGGTCGATGTCGCTTTGCATCAGCGCGATAACTTCAACTTCATCCGGCAACAATTGGCGTGCCGCATCCGCAACAACAGAGGTGGTCGCAAGGACCTGGATCGGGGCTTCAGGCGTACAGCGTACGAGTCCAAAGAAGGCTACGAGTGCGAGGAGGAGCTTTTTCATACGGCGATAGCGTAAATGTTAGACGACATACTGTGGCTGAGCCAAAAGAGCGCGTCGTCGTTAGATTTTAATTGGATACTGGAGTCAAAACTGGAGATGGATTCGATGGTGAATTCGCTACCGAGCTGAATTTTTAAGGTGTCCAATTGCGTGAAGAAATCCGGACCTGCATCTTCCACGCGAACCACTCTGAGGCGGTCAGACATCGAAAATTGTTGCAGCGGCTTTCCCAAAGTTGGCGGCACCGCACCGTCCGACTGCGGGATCGGGTCACCGTGCGGATCGTGGATCGGCGAGCCTAAAAATTCCGCTAAGCGCTCCACCATTTTCGGACTTTGCACATGCTCGAGCTGTTCAGCCACCGAATGCACTTCTTCCCATCCGAATCCGAGCTTCTCTACCAAAAACGTCTCCCACAAACGGTGTTTCCGCAAAATATGCTTCGCGATCGCTACGCCCTGCGCGGTCAGTTTAACGCCCTTGTAAGGAATGACCTCAACGAGCCCCTTTACGGCCAAACGTTTCACTGCTTGCGTCACCGAAGAACCCTTGGCACCCACGCGCTGTGCGAGCGCTCCATTCCCCACAGTGGATTCGCCGCCGAGGTGGTAGAGCGCTTTGATGTAGTTTTCTTCGCTTTCTGAGTGTGTTTTCACTGAGACTATAAATTTATTTAGGCAAAGCTAAACCTTTTGTTAGCCACAACAAAACCCTGCTTCGTGTATTTTCATAGATGTGCTACCTTGCAGCTTGAACAACAGCTACCCGTGAGTCAACACACCTACTTCATATCTGATGTCCATTTGGGCGCCCCGTCCGTTGCCGATTCTCAAGCCCGAGAGCGCCGTTTGGTAGCGTTTTTACAAGACATTCAGGCCGACTGTAAAACGCTCTATATCGTAGGCGATTTGTTTGACTACTGGTTCGAATACAAACACGTCGTTCCGCGCGGACACACACGTCTGCTCGGTACGCTCGCTTCGATGGTGGACCAAGGTCTGGAGTTGCACATTTTCACCGGCAACCATGATTTGTGGATGGCGGACTACCTCGAAGAAGAATTGGGCGCGAAAGTGCACCACAAACCCCTAGCGCTGGAGATGGACGGCAAGCGCTTTTATGTAGCGCATGGCGACGGACTTGGTCCTGGTGACGCGAAGTACAAGTTGCTGAAAAAGATCTTTACCAATCCGTTTTGCAAGTGGATCTACAACAGGCTGCACCCAAATTTTGGAGTGGGTTTCGCTGCGCGCATGTCGAGGATGTCTCGGGAGAATCAAAGCGATGATGACCATGCGTTTTTGGGCGATCAAGAGCGCCAGCTGCAACACAGCAAAGCCGTACTGCAGGAGCAAAACTTTGACTATTTTATCTACGGACACCGCCACCATTTGAAAGATCTGCCGCTCGAGGTGGAGCGAAAAGATGGCACTAAAGTTGCGAGTCGATACCTTGTGTTGGGCGATTGGATTACCCTGGATTCGTACGCGGTTTGGGACGGAACAGAATTGGCCACAGCGACCTATAAACAACCCTAATAGCATGAAAAAGTTACTATGTACCGCGCTAGTTCTCCTCGGACTGAGCGCAGCGGCACAAGATTACAAAGGCCACTACGGCGTGGGTCTTGCGCTGGGAGAGCCTTCGGGTTTCAGCGTCAAAAAATTCAACGATCAAACCCAAGCGTTCCAGTACACGTTGGGCTACAGTTTGGTCAACGGGCAGGAAGGCATCAACATCGGTGCGGATTATTTATTGCACAACTATGACCTGATCACTGCTGAAAAAGGCAGCATTCCATTTTACTACGGAGCAGGGGTGCATTTGAAGAGCTACAACACTTCTGGGAATCAGCTTTACGCGCGAGTGCCGCTGGGTGTAGCGTACGAAATGAGCGATGTACCCCTCGATATTTTCTTTGAATTTGCCCCAGGGATCGCCGTTATTCCAGAACCGGATCTAGTGGTCAATTTCGCTGTCGGCGCACGTTTCTACTTCGACTTCAAACAAGCAGCCGAAGCCGTGGGCGACGTTCTGTAACCCTTCAGAAATCACAACGCATAAAAAATCCCCTAAGGCAACGGCCTCAGGGGATTTTCTGTTTCTAATGCTGTGCGTAGCGATTACTTCGCTGCTGCAAATTTCTCAGCAACCACTTCCCAATTGATCACATTCCAAAATGCTGAAATGTAGTCAGGACGACGGTTCTGGTAGTTCAAATAGTACGCGTGCTCCCAAACGTCCAAGCCTGCGATCGGGTGACCGGCACAACCTGCGCTAGGCATTAACGGATTGTCCTGGTTTGCTGTAGAGCAAATCTCCAATTTTCCGTCGTTCACACACAACCATGCCCAGCCTGAACCGAAGCGCGTTGCCGCTGCTGCGTTGAATTTTTCTTTCATTGCGTCCAAAGAACCGAAAGCTGCATCGATCGCTGCTGCCAATTCTCCTGTTGGAGCGCCGCCACCGTTCGGGCTCATCACTTCCCAGAACAAACAGTGGTTGTAAAAACCGCCGCCGTTGTTGCGGATCGCCGCGTTATCTGTGTGGTTTGCAAGAAGTTCTTCAATGCTCAATCCTTCCATTGCTGTACCTTCGATCGCTGCGTTGAGCTTCGAAGTGTACCCTGCGTGGTGCTTTCCGTGGTGGATTTCCATGGTACGTGCGTCGATGTGCGGTTCAAGCGCATCATGAGCGTACCCTAATTGTGGTAATTCAAATGCCATAATGAGTAGGGTTTGTTGTTATTTTCTGCGATAAAGTTAACGCAAATTCTCCACGAAGGTTTTAACTTTCGATGATAACCACATTACCAATTCCTATGAGCACACCCCCCATTTCCCCGCTTCAGGCCACCGAGCCTTTCATCGTGCTCGACGCTTCGGCGGGCTCTGGTAAAACCTACTCCCTGGTTCAGCACATCTTGCTCAATGCATTGCGCCCGAAAAACATGCCCAATGCCTACCAAAAAGTGCTGGCCATCACCTTTACGAACAATGCCGCGGAGGAAATGAAAGCCCGCCTGTTAAAGCAGCTCTTGGAGTTCGGCACAGATCCTTCCCCCGCGTCCAACGCATTTTTCACACCCATCGCTGAAGCCCTCAAGATTTCAGCCAAAGAGTTGCAACGCAGAGCGCACGCCGCAGCATCGCACATGCTGCACCACTACAGCTCCCTGAACGTGGGTACGATCGATAACTTCACCCACCGCTTGGTCCGCACCTTCACCAAAGATTTGGACCTCGACGACAACTTTGAGGTACGCCTCGATCTCGACGGCATGGTCGCCGAAGCCCTGGACTTGTTGTACAGTACGCTCGGCGATCACCCCGAACTGCGGAATACGCTCGTAGCTCTCGTCCAGGAGCGCATGAACCGCGACAAGAGCTACAACCCAGACAGCAGCCTGAAAAAGGAAGGAATGAACAGCTTTAACGAAGGCGCGTATGAGCACCTGAAGAAGCTGCCCAGTCCCGCACGGATGATGGAGATTGAGCGGGAATTGAATACAGAATTGGACCAAATCATCACAGAGGGACGGGCCATTTCGAACAAGGTTCGCGCACACTTCAAAACCTTCGGATACCACGGCACCGAGGACATGACGAACTTTGCGACGGTAAAAAATAACCTGCACAAACAATGGCACAACCTGCGCAGACACCACCTCGCAGCAGGGGCCAACGTTTGGAAATCCCGCGCTAAAAAGGACGGCATCCAAGAATGGGAAGCATTGCGCGATGAGGCCTTTGCCTTCCAAGACGCGCAACAATCGCGCTTACTACTGCTCAAACAGGCCACCGCAAAACTGCAGCAGCTCGCCGCCACTAGGGCACTTCTCGACAAATTTGACGAGATCCAGCAGAACCAAAACACCATGCCGCTGAGCGCCTTCAACAAACTCATCTCGGAGGAACTACAGCGCGAACCTACCGCCTTTATTTACGCCCGACTCGGTGAAAAGTTTTGGCACTTCTACATCGACGAATTCCAGGACACCTCAACCATGCAGTTTGAGAACATCCACCCGCTGATCGAACACTCGCTCACCAAAGACGAGAATGAAAACAGCGCACTGATCGTCGGCGATGCCAAGCAAAGTATTTACCGCTGGCGCGGTGGACGTGCGGAACAATTCATGTCGCTCGTACAAAACCACCACCCTGCCAACAAATTTGAAGGCCTGCCCCACGGTCATGAGCTCTACGGCAGACAAACCATACAGCTCGAAAACAACTTCCGAACACACGGCGCCATCGTGAAGTTTAACAACGCATTTTTCCCGAAACTCGCCGAAGCACTAACCCTACCGGACCACGCCAAAGCCTACAGTCCACAAGGCGTCTCTCAACATCCACGCGTCTCCGAAGATTTGGGAGAAGTACGGATCGATTTCTTCTCCCACGAACGCGGAAAAGCCCGCAGCGCAGAGGAATTCGAGGTCCTCATTTGCGAGGCCACCTTAGCGCGCATCCAAGAATTGCTTAAAGCAGGCCACGACTACAACGACATTGCCCTTCTGGTACGCGGAAATTCCCAAGGAAAGCGCCTGGCAAATTACCTGACCGCCCAGCACATTCCAGTACTCAGCGCAGACAGCCTCGTGCTCTCGAATGCCCACGAAAGTGCGCTCATCCTAGCCGCCGCAAAACTCTTCGTCCAAGTCGAAGACAAACCGGCGCGTTTCGAGCTGGCCTATGCCCTGACAAAACTCAGCACCCTGCCATCCGAGGTAGACCATTTTACCTTTCAAAAAGAGGTGGTGGACTGCGGCATCTCTGCACTCATCCAACATTTCCCGCTCGCAGCCGGACTGCTTAGCGCCGCAGAAAATTTATTCACTTTCGGCGTGCGTGTTTTCGATGCGTTCGGACTTCTCACACGGCCAAATGCGATGGTGGACGCTTCGCTAGATCTGTTGTTCCAATTCCAATCCAACGACGGCACCTTTGCCACACTTCCGCTGTGGTGGAAAGAGGAGAGCCCAAAGTGCAACGTACCTGTACCCGAAGATTTGCCGGCCGTTCGTGTGATGACCATCCACAAAAGCAAGGGCTTGGAGTTTGAGCATGTGATCATGCCTTTTGAAGTAAACTTTAAAGAAAGTGACACCGAGCATTGGATTCCGTTCCCGCATCACGACGAGCTCGAGCGCCTGCCCATCAAAAAAACGAAGGAAACGGCTGCACTATTTCCAGAGGAGCTCGCCGTACAGATCGACAACGAGAACCACTTCGACTGGATGAATATGATTTACGTGGCGATGACTCGACCCGTTGCGGGTCTGCATTTGTTCTTTTGCGCGGACAAGGCCGGGAAATTCGGAAAAGCCATTGCCGAACATCTCGAGTGGGGCGAAGGCGCCGGGAGCAAGCGCATCGGAACGCCTGTGGTGGGGGAGCAGAAGGAAAAATCCAAACGTGAAACACCGACCCAAGGTGGCATCGGGCACTTCAGCCCAGCACATTTGCGCATGAAGATTACAGCGCCAAAGGGTTGGGAAAAAGGAGGGGCCGATGCTCGAAAGTGGGGAACCTCTCTGCACCGTATTCTGCAGTTGCCGCGTGAAGTGCAAGCCACAGCGCTGCAACGTCTTTACCGTTCTGGGGAATTCTCTGTCGCCATGCAAGACCGAGCATCTCAGGTGCTCGCAGACTTGGACCAAAAACCAGCCTGGAAGCAGCTCGAGGATGGTGATCGGGTGATTTACGTAGAGCGCAGTATTGTGGGACCAGAAGGCACACAACGCCCGGATTTAATAATTGGTTCTGAACAACATGCCTTCGTGGTGGATTATAAAACAGGGACCCACAAGGACGCGTACGATAAACAGCTCGCCGACTACGTTGAAGCATTAAAACCGACTTTTAAAGAAGTTGAAGGGGAACTCTGGTATATATAACTATATTGCTAGTATGAAATACGCATGGACTACGATCGCATTCGCCCTAGCCTTAGGGAGTTGCACCTATGAAAATGAGGAAGACCGCTACGGAACGGGTGATCCCTGTGAAACCGCTGCCGTGTCCTACAGTCAAGATGTAGCACTTATCCTCTCGACCAATTGTACTTCGTGCCACAACGACAGCAGCCCCACCGCGGGATTGTCGCTCGAGGGATACACCAACGCCAGCACCTCCGCGCTCGGCGGTGGATTAATGAACCGCGTCCAGCGACCTTCCGGCGACCCCCTCCTGATGCCACCTTCGGGTCAGCTTTCAGAATGTGACCAAGCAAAATTGCGCAAATGGGTCAACGAAGGCGCCTTAGACAACTAAACCTCACCCGCACTATGAAACATTTCTTCATCGCCATCGCTCTGCTCCTCGTAGCACCTCTAAGCGCCCAGCAATACCTCACGCGCCAAGGCACCATAACCTTTGATGCCGGCTCTCCCCTCGAAGACATCGCCGCAAAAAGCGAGAGTGCTTCCGCCGTTTACGACAGCGAAACCGGTAAGCTCGGTGTCCAAGTCCTTATGACCTCCTTCGTCTTCAAACGTGCCCTCATGCAAGAGCACTTCAACGAAAACTACGTCGAGAGTGAAACCTATCCCAAAGCCTCGTTCCGCGGAACCTTCTCCGACGGTCGCGCAGTAGGCACACTCACCTTGCACGGCGTGAGCAAAGAAATCGACGTTCCGGCCTCTTTGTCCGTCGAGGGAGACGTCGCCAAACTCCACACTGAATTTCCGGTATCTGTGGCCGATTTCGAAATTGGCATACCCAAAACCGTAGCGAACAAGATCGATAAGGAAGCCAAAACCACCGTGGACTGCACCTTGAAATTGCGCCGATAATGAGCCGAATCCTCTCCCTTTTTGCCCTGCTTCTCAGCGTCACTACCCTCAGTGCGCAGGACGATCTCTTCGATCTTTTGGACGAATCCGTGCCTGAAACGCAAACCGTGTTCGCCACTTTTAAAGGCACACAACTCATCAACGCACCCACGAACGAAACGCCCGGCAAAGGAGTCTTACAATATGTCATCGCACACCGCTTCGGAAGTTTTACGGACGACTACCTCTACAACTTCTTCGGCCTCGACAATGCGCAAATTCGCATGCAGCTCGACTACGGCATCACCGACCGCCTAAATATCGGTATCGGCAGATCCTCTGTACTTAAAGTTGCGGACAGCTTCGTGAAATACAAGGCACTCCAGCAGCGCACCGGTGCAAACGCCTTTCCATTTTCGCTTACCCTAAACTCTTCGATCAACTACCGCGCTGCGCGCTACACGGACGGCATCGACCACGAGCGTACCGACCGCATCTCTTATTACCATACGGCCATCTTCGCGCGAAAGTGGAGCCCTAGTATTAGTACACTGTTCTCACCAGGACTGGTACACTGGAATATGGTGCCGGGCAGAGACGACCCAAACACTACGCTTCATGCTACGCTTGGAGGACGAATAAAATTGAACAAACGAATCGCCTTAACCGGGGAGTTTTCACTCATGAACAACTCTACGCTGAGCGATGGAAGCACTTTTACCGTGCCGGGAGGAGTGGGTATCGACATCGAAACTGGAGGGCACGTATTCCAAATTCACCTCTCCAATACACGCGCGATGAGCAATCCATACTGGCTCTCAAGAAACACCTTCAGCGCTCTGGACGGCAGTCTATTCCTAGGATTCAACATTTCGCGCGTCTTCACTGTACGCTAGTTTAAGGCATAAAAAAACCCGGTCCGAAGACCGGGTTAACCAAACCAATAAACCTAAGCTACTCTTAAGTATGCCGAAATTT